>ENA-UENX01000435-UENX01000435.1-marine-metagenome-genome-assembly--contig:-NODE-435-length-18060-cov-150.338159_pt1 | contig 18060 bp, 9 predicted proteins | sample MGYA00237875_ERZ529327 | MGnify/ENA primary metagenome ERZ529327 (study PRJEB26372, sample SAMN05368347) | marine metagenome | biome: cultured habitat; feature: ocean water; material: water; isolation... | reverse complement strand
AGGACCCACAGGACCAGGGGCACCACTTGGACCGATAGGACCCACAGGACCAGGGGCACCACTTGGACCTGCAGGACCAACAGGACCAGGTGAACCTGGTATTATTGGAATTGGGACTTCTATAAATAGAGAGGGATCAGCAATTGGGGGCCCATTAACTAACTCAAAACCTGGTACAGTTATTGATTCTCCAGGTACAAGAGTGTTAATAGGAGTGCTTTGGAAAGAAGAAGTATCTGGAAAAACAATTTGATCTAAAAAATCTTCCATTTCTTTTCTCAAAAAAGTAATTTTTACAAGATTATAAGTGAGAACTTCAGTTTTGAGAATAAAAATTTTGTGATCTATCTATTCAAGTACTATGCAAATCTAATGAGTTACAACAAATTTTAGTGGCCCAATACTTTTTATCTGTACACCTAAATTTTTTTTGTTAAGTAAAACCTTTAAATTATTCCAACTTAACTGAAATTAAAATAGATGCTCTATCTAGAAACTCAAAAACTAATTATGCTTTACAACCAACTTTATATAGCAGTATCCTGAATATAAAAACATCAGCTTTCATTCCATATTCTTATTATTCTTACTCCTAATAGTTTATTTACTATTTACATCAACCCCATTCAATACTCTTAACTTTTCTTGATATAAAAAAATTCAAAATACAAAACTGAAAGGTATAAAAAAATAACCGTAAAAAAAATATTTAACTAGTAAATTAGATAATAAAAATTATTACAGAGACGTTCAACTTTTTATAAAGTTCCCTAGTTAGGAAATAAAAAGATTTAATTGAAAATTTGATTTTGAACTTGAAACCCTGAATTTACACTAATGATCAAGAAATAAGCTCTCAAGTTAATCGTTGAATGTGCTACAGTTTTTTGCGCTATCAGGGAGGGGACTAAAATAAAATTATGGTTTCCCGGCCTCTGACTTGACTGGCCAGTACTGAGATGCCACTACTTGCTCAGGTATTTACAATTTTCAACTCAAAGTATAGTCTATAAAAAAAGATGTACAGAAAATAATATGTCAATATGCCAGAGCGCATTACTTTAACTGAAATGACTCACTCATTGGACATTACTACCTTGGCACCTTTTTGGTTAATCACCAACTTCAGTAACCAACAACAAGCTTTTGAGAATCTACCCCTTTTTTTCCTATATTTGTGTCTGTATCCGTCCACTTACACATCAACTACTTAATGAACTTAGCCTAAATTTTATTAAGTCCGAATCCTGAAATTACTTCCTTGAGAAGACCATATACATATTGAAAACTACCCTGTTGAAAACTACTTTATATGAATGAAGAAAAAAAATTAGCAGGTTCTATCACACCTCAATGACTAGAAGAACTAAAAACAGAACAAGTTAAAAAGTTACAAAATAGACAGGTAATAGTTTTAGAGGTAAGGCGGAACCAGGAAAAGGCTCTAGAGTATTCTCTTTAGGGACTAATACCTATCTCAACACTCACTTTCAGATAGATGAACAGATAAACAGAAATTTATTAACCATGACACAGCGTCTGACCCTGAAATAGATAAATAGCTATGGTAAGTTATTGCACTAGTTTTTCATTTGTTCCTTGGACTAGCTTTACTGATGAACTTACCATTTGACTAATAAATAAAGTTAATAGCTTAACATTTAAAGGGGAGAAAAAAGGAAATTTTGTATTTTCTGGCCTCTGACTTCAGTTGTAGATCATGCTTTCCATAAAGGAGACAAAAAATAAAGCTACGACCCTAGAGGCTAACCAATAAATTAAAAGACATTTCCTTGTCATGTTACTATACATGGCCCAAAAATTGAAATGTCGATTGGATAAGATGTTGCTACATTAAGTTTTTTTGTCGGTGATAGCAAAACTTTTAGTGGAGTGACACGTCTAAAAATATAGGCCATTGTCAAGTAAGTGTGATTCGTGATTGCAAACAAACTCCTATATAAGTCAGGCAAGTCTTCAACTGAGGATAACTAAGCATAGTTATACAGGTTAAATTTCTATATTAAAGGATGCAGAGTAACTTTCATCGCTTAGGTTTAGTCTGAAGGTCCATGGGCTATTAGTTCCCAGCTCTTAATGTCTAACCTTTGATACGCAACAAGCCCTTGATTTAACCGGAGAGTATCAAGATAAGTTTAATAAAATGTCAAAAAATATAGGCAAATATCTTCAGATAATTTAATAATATGTACATGATCAAATTATCTGATGCAATGCAACACAAAAAGGTGTCAGTTATTGCACTGTTCAGAGGATGTGGAAATATGGAGAATTAAAATATCAACAACTTCCGTCGGGGACAATAATTATTGATACCTCTGATGTATTAGATGGTATTTCTTTTCCCCACGACGGTTTGATTTGTCAATTGAAATACAAATGCGAATTAAAGCTTCAAGGTGACCATCACTAGGAGAGTTAAACTACAAAAGTGTTCTTTTCTTTCTTAGGGATCATGAAAAACATGAGACCTATGTGGGTAGACAAGTCAAACGCAGTTTATTCAAATCATCCTAAGACATCAAATACAATTCAGATTTAAATAGTGCATTGAAAATTTTACCCAAGGATGCGCTGGTAACTCCGTCTTTGATGGAAAGCTGGTCAAGAGGCTTGTAGTTATTTCTATAAGGTTCAAACCTGACAAAGCTTGAGTAGATTTATCGACAAAATTAGTAACTATCAAAAAGTGCTAATACCTGATACATTAACCAAATATTAGTAAGCAAGATTCAAAGTAAATTTATGAAAGTCCTAGTAATTGGTGGCGATGGCTACTGCGGTTGGGCAACCGCTCTTTATCTTTCCAATCAAGGTTATGAGGTAGGTATTTTAGACAGTATGGTTAGGCGACACTGGGATCTACAACTTCAAGTAGAAACCCTCACACCTATTGCCCCTATTCAACAACGCATCCAACGTTGGAAAGACCTCACAGGCAAAAAAATTGATCTATATATAGGAGATATTACCAACTACGATTTCCTAAGTACAACACTACATCAGTTTGAACCAGAATCTATAGTTCACTTTGGTGAACAACGTTCTGCTCCATTTTCTATGATTGACCGGGAACATGCTGTTACGACTCAAGTTAATAATGTTGTTGGTACTCTCAATATTCTTTATGCTATGAAAGAGGATTTTCCAGACTGCCATTTAGTTAAACTGGGAACTATGGGAGAGTATGGTACTCCTAATATAGATATTGAAGAGGGTTATATCAAAATTGAACATAATGGACGCACGGATACTCTACCCTATCCAAAACAACCAGGGTCTTTCTATCATCTCAGTAAAGTTCACGATAGCCACAACATTCACTTTGCCTGCAAAATATGGGGTATCCGGGCTACGGACCTTAATCAAGGAATTGTATATGGTGTTGCTCTAACTGGTCTTCTAAATGATGAAACAATCCAAGATGAACTTTTGATTAACCGTCTTGACTATGATGGAGTTTTTGGTACAGCTCTCAATAGATTTTGTATTCAAGCAGCAATTGGCCATCCGCTAACTGTTTATGGTACAGGTGGACAAACTCGTGGCTTTTTAGATATTAGAGATACTGTCCGTTGTATGGAAATAGCGATCGCAAACCCAGCACAACCAGGTGAATTCCGAGTATTTAACCAATTTACTGAAATGTTTAGTGTACTAGACCTAGCAGAAATGGTAAAAACAGCGGGTAAAACTATGGATTTAGATGTACAAATTAATCACTTGGATAATCCTAGAGTAGAGTTAGAGCAACATTATTTCAATGCTAAAAATACGAATTTATTAGAGCTTGGTTTAAAACCTCATTATCTATCTGATTCTTTGTTAGATTCTTTGCTCAATTTTGCTATTAAGTATAAAACAAGAGTAGATAAAAACCATATTTTACCTAAAGTCTCTTGGCATCGAGAAAAAACTCAACAATTAGATTCTGTAAAAAGTACATTAATATCCAAAACTGAGGAAAAAAACAAACAATCAGATTCTGTAAAAGTACAATAGTATCTAAAACTGAATAACAAATCTATCTTCAATAGGTTTATACTCAATTGTTTTATTAGGGATGTTTTATGTAACGTCCCTATATATTAGTATTTGGAAATAGACAATAGAACAGAATCAAAATAACTGTACCTCAGTAACTTGGGAAACGCTATATAATAATTGTTTTCATACTTGAACCTGAATTTTATAGCCATCTACTCATAGGTCGTAACAATAAAAAAAATAGAAATAAACTCCATAAATATTACCTATCACCTAGAGTATTATCCCTTATTCCTAAAAAGTGGCAAGATTTTGGAAAACGTAAAAATAGACTTGCTATATCTACATTCACCACACTCTACTTAAACCTATTGCTAAATCAAAAAATTAATGAATTAATATTTTTTATAGTATTTTTCCAGCCAATAAATTTATACTTATTAATCTATGAAGATAGCTCTATTTACCGAAACCTTTTTACCCAAAATAGATGGTATAGTTACGCGTCTATGTCATACTGTCGAGAATCTACAACGTTTTGGCGATCGAGTCCTAATATTTTCTCCCGCAGGAGGGCTAAAAGAATATCAGGGATCACCAATTTGTGGCATTGAAGGTTTTCCTCTACCCCTATACCCAGAATTAAAATTAGCTATACCAACTCCCACTATTGGAGAAAAACTAGAACAGTTTCAGCCAGACATAATTCACGTTGCTAATCCTGCAGTATTAGGATTGGGTGGGTTATTCTATGCCAAAAAACTAAATATTCCACTTGTCGCATCGTACCATACCCACTTACCTCAATACTTACATCACTATGGTTTAGGAATGCTTGAAGGCTTACTTTGGGAATTACTTAAATCCGGTCATAATCAAGCAGACCTCAATCTTTGTACCTCTACAGTAATGGTAGAAGAATTGAGAAACCATGGCATTGAGAGAGTAGATTTATGGCAGCGGGGAGTTGATACAGAATTATTTCAGCCCCATTATGCAAATCTTGAAATGCGCAATTACCTTAGTCAAGGTAAACCTAATAATAAGATTATACTATATGTTGGGCGATTAGGGGTAGAAAAAGAAATTGATCGTATTAAACCAATCGTAGAAGCTATCCCCAATACTTGCATAGCTATTGTAGGTGATGGCCCTAACCGACAAAACCTAGAACAATATTTTGCTAACACCCCCACACATTTTGTAGGCTATTTGCGGGGCCAAAAACTTGCCTCTGCTTATGCTTCTGCCGATGCTTTCATATTTCCCTCTCGCACGGAAACTTTAGGATTGGTACTTTTAGAAGCAATGGCTGCAGGCACCCCAGTAGTGGCGGCCAATTCAGGAGGTATTCCTGATATTGTTACTAATGGAATAAATGGTTATTTATTCGATCCAGATGATGAGAAAGGAGCCATTACAGCTACTCAAAAACTTTTTGCCCACTCAGAAGAACGAGAAACCTTGCGCAAAAATGCTAGAGCTGAAGCGGAACGTTGGGGATGGTCAGCAGCAACTCAGCAATTAAGAAACTATTATCAAAAAATTATCTCTGCCCATTCCATAGCATTAGCTGCATAATGGGACTTACACAACATTAGGCTTATAATGCTTGAAAGACAAGGATTATAGCTCAAGGACGTTTTGACTCTAGTGTGCAAGTATCTATACTTTTATCCAGTCGGATAGGTTAATAAGAGGCTAACAAAGGCAATGCTCTAAGAAACCTTTGAATACCTTTACAGCAAAGAATGGGTGTTTTTCATAGAGTGATGTCTTTATATTTTTTTAGTTGCTTGACATTAAATATGAAGGTATTTGCCTATCAGAGAAGGGGTTTAGGCTAAATTTTTGCTGAAAATTGCTGTAAGCTCCAATAATAACATTACCTGGAGATTTTATAGATTTTTGTCTAAAATAGTTGGCAATATTTGAATTTATCCAGAAAAATCTTCAATCTTCTGAGAAAGTAGCCAAAATGATTTGGCCGTATCCACATTTTAAAAACATTTGTATTATGTTACTATACGATTAGTTATAGTTTGCTGCCTAGCTTTCTCTAGTTTACATAATCAAGTTTTTTTGATCATTGAACTTTATACAGTACTATCAGGCCAGTATTGAAAAAGGGTTCAGCAATCACTAAGCATTAGACAAACCAGTCCAAATGAAATTCTCGAACCCTGCTGGCAGTATTCTGGCAACATTGACTCAAGTTGAGCGTATGGGTCTACTTGTAACTCGTGTCAAGGATTTGCCGGTAGAACATTTTGTTTGTCTGCTGGACTTCATAACTGCAGAATTTTATCAGTATCTACAGGCTATAGACTTAATTAATAATGAAGGTATTGAAACTGTATTTGAACAACTATTAAATGCTTTTACCTTAAAAATTGGCCAAGTCCTGAAAGCAGATCAAACAACTATTTTTCTGGTTAACCAGGAAAAAAAACAACTTTGGTACAAGAAAATTTTAGAAAGTACAGGTAAATCTCAAGAGTATCACTTACCAATTAATGTTGGTATTTTAGGCCATGTGGCTACTACAGGAGAAGCACTTAATATTGCGGATGCTAAGAGTCACCCACTCTTCAACGAAGAGGTAGACCAACCTCAAGGTTATGAGACTCGTACTATCCTCTGTATTCCAATTTTTAGTACTATTAATTTTCTCCAACCAGTGGCAGTGGTACGATTACTGAATAAAGTAAGTGATGTCCCTTTTGATGAAGAAGATGAAAAACTATTCCGGTCTTTTGCGGACTCAATGGGGATTATTCTTGAAAGTTGTCAATCTTTTTATGTTGCGGCTCGGAATCAGCAAGGAGTATCAGCATTACTGAACGCTACCACAACTTTAGGACAAAGTCTAGACTTGGAAACAACTTTAAGAGCTGTAATGGACCAAGCTCGTAATCTGATGCAAGCAGATCGTAGCACTTTGTTTCTACTTAGCAAAGAAACAAATGAACTTTGGACTAAGGTAGCAACAGTAGATCAAACAAGAATGGTAGAAATTAGAATTCCGGCCCATCGTGGTATAGCTGGTTATGTTGCTTCTACTGGGCAAACTTTGAATATTCCTGATGCTTATCTAGATCCTCGTTTTGACCCCAGTACAGACAAAAAAACAGGTTATCAAACAAGAAATGTTCTTTGTATGCCTGTGTATAATGCTAAAGGTGAATTGATCGGAGTAACTCAGTTAATTAATAAAAATCAAGGTAGTTTTACTACTTCAGATGAACAATTTCTACTGGCTTTTAACGCTCAAGCAGGTATTGCTCTGCAAAATTCCCAGTTGTTTGAAAATGTTTTAGTCGAAAAACAATATCAGAAAGATATTCTACGAAGTTTGTCTGATGTTGTAATTTCAACGGATATGCAAGGCCGAATTGTGACTATTAATGAAGCAGCTTTAGAAATGTTAGGATGTCCAATTAATCAAGAGGTAAAAGGTCAAACAAATAGAAAAGTTTGGGAGGAAAAACTTATTGGTAGATATCTATGGGAAGTCATACCAATTGAAAACTTGAGGTTCCGTTTAGAAGACAGTCTCGATCATGGTACTAGACAATATGTTCCAGAACAAAATTTACGAGTAGGGTTGTTTGTAGAAAAACAGGATCAATTTGAATCAACTTATATTTTAGCAATTCCAGATAATAAAAATCCTAATATTTATTTGGCTTGGGGAGAAAAAATAGCAACAAATATTCAGACAAATCTCATGGATAATAATCACAAAAATCTTAGCAAATCCATAGATTCGTCAAAAATAGATAAAGTATTTGAACGGAGTCTAAATTTAACAATTAATCCCCTAACTAATCCTGAAGGTGGCGTGCGTGGTGGGTTGGTAGTTTTAGAAGATATTAGTCAAGAAAAGCGAATGAAAAATGCTATGTATCGCTATATGACTCCTGGGGTAGCAGAACAAGTAATGGCTTTAGGTGAAGATGCTTTACTTGAAGGAGAACGTAAAGAAGTTACTATTTTATTTTCTGATATTCGCGGTTATACAACTATTACAGAAAATTTAGAAGCCTCTGAAGTAGTTAAGCTTCTGAATCAATATTTTGAGACAATGGTAGAGGCAGTATTTAACCATCAAGGAACTCTGGATAAATTTATTGGGGATGCTTTGATGGCGGTTTTTGGCGCACCATTATCGATAGAAGATCATGCTTTAATGGCTGTAAAAACTGCTTTGGATATGCGTTACCGTCTCCGGGAATTTAATTTGTCTCGTCCTCATGAAACACAATTTAAAATTGGTGTTGGTATTAGTTCAGGAGGAGTGGTTTCTGGTAATATTGGTTCCCAAAAAAGAATGGATTATACAGTAATTGGTGATGGTGTAAATTTGAGTTCCCGTTTAGAAGCAATTACTAAACAATATGGCTGTGATATTATTTTGAGTGAGTTTACTTATCAACTTTGTAGTGATTATATTTTGGTCAGGGAGTTAGATAAAGTTAGGGTTAAAGGAAAACAAAAAGCGGTGAGTATATATGAACTAATTAGTGCTAGTTCGGAACCTATTACTCTGGAAACAGAAAAGTTTTTAGAACTTTATATTAAAGCTAGACAAGCTTATATGAAAAAGAAATTTTCTCAGGCACTAATGTATTTTGAGCTGGCGCAAAAAATTAGACCTGAAGATAAAGCTGTTGCTATACATATTGAGCGATCTCTTGATTATATAAAAATTCCACCACCTAATGATTGGGATGGTATTCATACTATAACAACTAAATAGATATAGTTGCAAAGAGTAATACTTAATATATAATTTCTACCTTCTACCACATATATAAAATTTTAGTCTATTATAAGTTATGGGGCTTTTTATAATTAGTAAAGGAGATAGAGAGAAACGCTATATACAAGGCCCCAAAGCTGGTGATTATTTTATTTGATATGGTTCATTGGACTGAAAACTGTTGTTAAAAATTATCTATTATCTATTAGATGAGATTTACTGGCTTCAGTGTATTATAGGAAACCGGGTTTGTAGCAGATAAATATCAGTATTGTAGCCTATCTAAATACAAACTCGGTTTCTATGGTTTATTTGTACTTATTAGTTTGTTAGTTTTTCAATTTTCATGCTGATCGGTTAAAACTAAATTGAGAAGACAAGGGGAAAAAGTAGACATGGGGTAGATTTTATATAGATTACTTATAAAGTCAATCTGGAGAGACCACTATGCTACCGATTTTGTTATATAACTATGAGATAATAAAAATAAATATTTTTATGTTGACTAATAGTTGATAAGTGAATTACTTCAAATACTAAAGATGAAACTACTAATATTGGCAATTATAATTATTGTCTCCCAAGGTGGTTGGATAAATTTAGCAAAGGCAGCCAACCCAGGAGCTATTAGAAGACTATTAGAGACTAATGAATGTTCAGGATGCGACCTTACTCAAGCGAACCTATCTAATGCTAACTTGATCGGAGCTGACTTAGAAGGTGCTAACCTCCGAGGAGCAAATTTGTCTGGCGCTAACCTAGGGGTAACAATTCTTTCTAATGCTAATCTTTCTAATGCTAACCTTTCTAGAGCAATAATGAATGATGCAGATCTTCGAGGTGCAAATTTAACAGATGCTTACTTAAGTAATGCTAATTTATCCAGAGCTTATCTCACAAAAGCCAATTTAGAAAATGCTAATTTATTTGAAGCAAATTTGATTGAATCTCTTGCTAGTGGAGCTAATTTATCTAATGCAAATTTACGTCATTCATATTGGTTTCGAGCCAATTTAGAAAATGCTGATTTGAGAGAATCTGATCTTTTCAATGCTAATATGCATCAAGCAAATTTGAAGAATGCAGACTTCTCTAATGCTAACCTTACTACAGCCAAATTGATGGAAACAAATATAACGCTTGCTAATCTAAGTGGAGCAACTTTAGAAGGGGTTAACCTTCGTGGTACAAGTATAGGTTCAAGTGTATGTTTAATTACCAATTATATAGGTTGTGCGCCACCAAAAGTAATTCCTGAAGTTAAATAAAAAGTCTATAAATAGAATAAAATTTTGAGTAACCAGGTGTCGTCTCATATTCAGACAATTAATTATCAAGAAAATATTTTTGTAGCGACGTTTTATGAATCTTTCCTGATACCGCAGATTTCATATCAGTGAGGTACAGCTATCGTAGGCAAGATGCCTATGCTACAAAGGTTTTATTATTAATACTCGAATCTTAATTAAAGAAGCAATGGAAACTGAAACTATCGTTTTATTATCGAAAAGAGAAATAGAAAAAATGCGTCAAGCAGGACGTTTGGCAGCAAGGTTGTTAAATCATCTTGAGCCTCTTGTCAAACCAGGAGTAACTACTTTGGAATTAGATGAGGAAGCCGAACGTTGGACACAAGCTCATGGCGCCCGTAGTGCACCCCTTGGTTATCGTGGTTTTCCTAAGTCTATTTGTACTAGCATTAATGAAGTAATTTGTCACGGTATTCCTAGTGAAAAACAGGTCTTAAAAGAGGGCGATATTATTAATATTGATGTGACACCCATTCTTGATGGTTATCATGGAGATACTTCTAAAACTTTTTTCGTTGGTACACCTTCTCCACTGGCAAAAAAACTAGTTGAAGTGACGGAAAAATGTATGTATTTAGGTATTGCTGAAGTTAAGCCTGGAAATAAAATTGGGGATATTGGAGCTGCTATTCAAGAGTATGCTGAAGCACAAGGTTTTTCTGTGGTTAGAGATTTTGTAGGTCATGGTGTGAGTAAAATTTTTCATACTGCACCACAAATTCCTCATTATGGCACTAGGGGAAAAGGAAAAAAGTTACGAGCTGGAATGGTATTTACTATTGAACCGATGATTAATGAAGGTACTTGGGAAGGTCTAGTACTTGAGGACGGTTGGACTGCTATTACTATAGATCGTAAGCTATCAGCACAATTTGAACATACTGTGGCGGTAACAGAAACAGGGGTAGAAATATTGACTCAGTATGAGGGGTAATTACTGAGGTCAAAAGTTGGATCAAAATTTACATCATTGTGTATAGATGTCTAATTTCTTAGAAGGAAATCAATATTGCACAAAAAAATGCCATTAAACCTGAAAAATTACAAATGTAAATGTTGGAATGGGTAGTTTTGAGGTGTCAGACAACTAAAGCTATTTTTATCAGTGGCTTTAGTTGCAGGGAATTTAAGCCTGCTATTGAAGATGAATTACAGGCTGCAGTTAGTGTTTTTTTTATGAAACAGGGACTGATATGCGAAAGCTGATAGTATTATATCTGGGTGATTTTGGGCAGGTTTAGTGCAAGAGTTATTAGCTCTTGACTTGAAAGCTAAGAAACTTGGAGAATATGCTTGATATTCACAAGAGTATATAAGTCTGACGGGGTGACAAGCTAGTTGAAAGCTATATATAGAAATGGATTTGCCTTGGGGGGCTGAGGAATCATTCAATTAAAAGAAAACTATTATTGAGAAATGTTGGGGTGTAGTGGGAGGGCAGAGCCCTCCTAGTACACCCCCCACTTTAAGTTGATTATTTATTCATTTTAAAAAAGTTGGAGATAGTTAAAAATATGATGAAAAAGGGTTATTAATTACAAATAAAAATCAATAAAAGTGAATATATTAGGCTTTTATCAAGCCCATATTAAGCAAAAGTTGAGTCCATCTCAAGTAGTAACATTACAAATATTATTATAGTTAATATCAGTACATAAAAGTGTACAAATATAAAAATTAAGTAGTTATTTTCTCCTTCCAATAAAATTATAAAGTAAAGGAAAAAATATACAAATATTTTTAACTTTAAAATAGTTGAGACTGCATTAATTTTGGTTTTCTTTGGTAAAAAAACAATTGAAATTTTATTTAGTTTTTCCTCAGATTTAGTATTAATTTTAGATAATACTTAGTGGCAAAATACTAATATATTAATGATTAGTTAACGTTGGAAAAAGAGGGCTTTACCTATACATTAGAAAATTTTAACTTATAAAAAAGCTAGTAATTTAATCGAAGAAAAAGCAGTAATTCGTCTAGTTATAAGATTATTAAAAATCCAGAAAATTATTCTGACAGCAGATAGAGAGTTCTATAGTATTTTTATATCTCACTGGTTGAAAAAATATTAGAAGCAAGATGTATATTTTGTTTTGAGACCAAAAAAAATTGATGATGATTAAACGAGGTACAAAATATTGTCATCTCTCAGAATTAAAAGTAAATATCGGTGAAACTAAACGATTATTGAACTATATATTTCCCATGGAAAGATTAAAAAAATATATAGTCAGAGAATGGGAATTAAAGCAATGTTTAAAGACTATAAAACTGGTGGTTACAATTTAGAATCAGCCAAGGCTAATGAAACGAGATTGAGTAATTGAATTTTATTAATAGTTATTTCATACACACTTAGTTAATTTAAAGTTCAAAAAATTAAAAATAAAGGGGTTCAATAAGATATATCAATAACTAATGGAAAAAGTAGAAAATAAAGAAGACACAGTAGTTTTTTTTGTAGGATTATCTAGGATTTATTGGGCAATAAATGATGATTTTATCTAGGAATTAGTAGAAAATTTGATAAGCCTTAATCCTCATTAATTACTATATTATCGAAGGGGAGTTAAAGGGATAAATATAGTGGTTAATTAGACTGTAATTTTTAATTAACAATCAATTAATTCATGTGAGTTTTTTCATAATATTATTCTCTCATACAGCTTGAATAATGATTCAATACAGTTAAGGGGTGTAGTGCGAGCGCTCTGCCCTCGCATTGCACCCCAACATTTCTTAATAAGCGTTTTGTTTTTGTTGAAATATTCTTCAGTCCCCGAAGATAAATTCCTTTCTATATATAGCTTTCAATTAGCTTTTCACCCCGTAATATAAGTAATACTATATTCCCTAAAATAATGCGATCGCATATATGTCAAAAAAAAATTACTCATGTATGTAATTGGGGATAGTTGCCTCAGCAAGGTCACAAAAACTATGGGAGGCATAATTCAAGGGCAGTTAAAAAGGCTTATATATGATCATCAAGTATAGCTGCTTTTCGGTTGTTCTTAAAGTATAAACTCCCATCCTATTAATGAAGCTACAAAATTATGGTTAATATTTAGTAGTATTAGGTTTTTGGGCTTTGCTGATGCTTGGGTATGATTTGTATTTTTGGTAATTGCTAAATTATTGAATAAAAAATATTTCAGATTGTTCAATTTTTATTATAATACAGCAAATTTCGAGCAAATGATGTACATGGTAAATGATAAAAACTATTTAGTGCGAACATCTTGCCCGTGTGGGTGTACCTCATTAGTAAAAGAAGGTGCTGTAAGACCTTGAGTAACAAAACTGTAATAATAAGCAACAATTATTAAGCGCATTGTTACAGAGAAATGGTATTAGTAAAAGCAGTAGAAGATGTCTTAAGAAATTTTGGTTCAAAATATACTATTAATTTTGCCTAAGTACTTAGTATCTAAGATTAAATTTATATAAAAATTAGGACAAACACAAATTTATATCTAGTATTTTTTAAAGAAAAAACTATTTTTTTGAGAAAATAAATTATGTTACCCAAACCAAACAAAATCTGGAACCCAAAAATATGGGCAAGCTGGAAACCCTTCGGTATAGGGGAACAATACCCCAATAACTACTGGGAACTTATCCGCGCTGGAATAGAAAATATCGACCAACTTCCTTATGCCTGGAACATACTCAACAAAGGGGTTTGCGATGGTTGTTCCTTAGGTACAACTGGCATGAAAGACTGGACTCTTGATGGTTTTCATTTATGTAATGTCCGCCTCCGACTATTGCGCCTGAATACTATGCCAGCATTTAACCCAGAAATATTGGCGAATATTTCTCAACTCCAAAATAAAAGCAGTGGAGACCTTCTCCAAATGGGGCGACTACCTTACCCCATGCGCCGCGATAAAGGTGACAAAGGGTTTCGACGAATTAGTTGGGATGAAGCAATGGCAGTAATTAGCGATCGCCTTAAAACTACCCACCCAGACCGTATAGGTTTCTACCTTACCAGTCGTGGTACTGTTAATGAAACTTATTATGCTACTCAAAAAGCTGCACGGGCGATCGGTACTAATAATATTGATAACGCTGCGCGCATTTGTCATTCCCCTAGTACTGGAGCATTGAAAACTACTATTGGTGCTGCTGCTACTACCTGTTCCTACAAAGACTGGATAGGTACAGACTTATTGGTATTCATCGGTTCTAATGTAGCAAATAATCAACCTGTTACAGTTAAATATTTGCACTGGGCTAAAAAAGCAGGCACAAAAATTGTTGTTATTAACACTTACCGGGAACCGGGGATGGAGCGTTATTGGGTACCATCTATTCCAGAGAGTGCTTTATTTGGAACTAAATTTGCGGAAGATTTCTTTTTAGTTAATGTCAATGGGGATATGGCATTTATCAATGGTACCATTAAACATTTAATTGCTAATGACTGGATAGATAAACATTTTATAGATAATTATACTAATCAGTTTGAGGAATTAAAGGCTTCATTAGATGCCCAGTCTTGGTCAGAATTAGAACGCTTTTCTGGAAGCACTCAGGATGAAATGTATGCCTTTGCTAAAATGGTTGGGAAAGCAAAAAAAGCAGTCTTTGTTTGGAGTATGGGAATTACTCAACATGAGTGTGGGGAAGATAATGTTAGGGCTATTATTAATTTAGCTTTGACTAAAGGTTTTGTTGGTAGAGAAGGCTGTGGTTTAATGCCAATTCGGGGTCATTCTGGGGTGCAGGGTGGAGCAGAAATGGGATGTTATTCTACAGTGTTTCCTGGAGGGAGAAAAATTAATCCTGAAAATGCTGAGGTGATGAGTAAATTTTGGGGTTTTTCTGTGCCGAATAATCCTGGTTTAACTACTTCAGAAATGATTGATAATGCTTCAGAAGGAAAGTTAGATGTTTTGTTTTCTGTAGGGGGCAATTTTTTAGAAGTTTTGCCAGATCCAGATTATGTAAAAGCTGCTATGAAACGGGTACCTTTGCGAGTACATCAGGATATTATTTGCTCTAATCAAATGTTAGTTGAACCTGGAGAAACAGTAATATTATTACCTACTACAACTCGTTATGAAATTCCAGGAGGGGTGACAGAAACTACTACGGAAAGAAGGGTGATATTTAGCCCGGAAGTTCCTGGTCAAAGAATTGGGGAGGCTCGCCCTGAGTGGCAGGTATTTATGGATTTAGCAAAGTTAGTCCGTCCAGAATTAGCTGATAAGTTAGAGTTTAAAAATACTGGGGAAATTCGTCAGGAAATTGCTTTGGTAATTTCTCAATATTCGGGTATTCAACATTTAAAAGAACCTGGAGATAATTTTCAATATGGGGGTGCTCATTTATGTTTTGGCTGGAATTTTCCCACACCTGACAAGAAGGCGAAATTTTCCATACTTTCTCCACCAAAAGAGGAGTTATCAAAGGGCTATTTTTTAGTGGCAACTCGACGAGGTAAACAGTTTAATAGTATGGTGCAGTCTCAGAAAGATGCGATTACTGGTGCTTTACGAGAAGCGATTTTAATTAATCCTTTTGATGCTCAAGAATTAGGGTTGAAAGATGGAGATAATGTGCGGTTAAAAAATGATTTTGGTTTGTTTTCTGGGAAGGTGTTTTTAGCTCCGATGAAACCTGGTAATTTACAAGTACATTGGCCGGAGGGAAATGTGTTATTGGATAAGGGTAAACGTTCTGTTGAAGGTGTGCCTGATTATAATGCTTTAGTCTGTTTAGAAAAGTTGGGTTAAGTTATTTTTTTTAGAGTATTGAATTTGAGATTTTTATCATCGCATTATTTAATTGATTAGATAATAATAATTGATAAAATTTAGAGAGATTCTAATCTTAATAAGCTATGGTATTTTTGTCTTTTCTTTGTACCTTTTATAAATAGTATTAAGTACTTGAAAAACATTTGGCAAAAATATATTTTTTCTCAAATTTAGACAAGCTTCTCAAGTCAACAATTATTATTTTTTACTTGAAGGAGCTTTAGATAGGGTAGCTAAATATGGGAGTAAGTTTGGGTCTTACTCCTAGAGCTTTTTAAAGTAGCAATTTTCGGAGTGGCGATCGCCTCAACAATAAAGTTTGACAATATGCTTTTGTGGAAGGGCGATCGCTTTGCCATCGTTGAAGGTACAATTTTAGCCAACAAAAATGTTGTTTCCTTCAAATATTATATTCTCAATTTTAACTAAAGTGTCGTTAAAGTCGTTTGGCTTCTCAACTTCTACCCCCAGCAATTTTCCACTAGAACCATCTTCAAATCCTAGCAAATTCATACCCAAAAAGTTAGTTTTTATGGAAGCCGCCTCAGAAGCTTTTGAACTCAAGGTCAAGCCGCCTACAAGATTAGTCGATCCACTGAGTTCTAGAGGCCCTTCCACACGAGTTTCAAACTCAAGTTCAGTACCTATAGGGAATGTTCCTATGGATTTCCACTTGAAAGCATCATTATTAACACTGACGAAACTATTTGGGGCAGTACCAATAAACTTTTCTTCTGGTGAAACTAGGTACAACTTACTGATAGCCCAAGGATTTCCCTGGGGCTGAAAATAGACTCTTACCTCCTTTTTTTCATCTTTTTCATCTTTTTCGTCTTTTTCATTGCACCAATTAATACCTAGACCCTCACGAATTTTTTGCATCAGACCATCAGAACTTTTACTGTTTTGATTCTTATTAGTAATTACTTCTGAGGTTTTGAGAATTGAAGCAATGAAATCATAAGTATTTTTTCCTAATTCTTCACCTTTTTTGCCAAGATAAAAATCTTCCATCTGTTTAAAAGACTCATCTCCAAGAGGCTTAAAAATTTCTTGATCATATTTGTTCCCGATTATTTTGCTAACCAGCTTGCGAGTTGGACTGGCAACAGCTTTAAATAATTTACTTCCTATTTGGCTGAAAACATTTCCAGCTACTTCACCTATTAAATTATTAACCAGATCAGTGTCATCACCGTACAAAACTAAACAACCATATCCAAAAACTTTAGCTCCAAGAGCCACAGCCCCCAATGGTCCTGATGCTACTGTTCCGACACCAGTAAGAGCAGTTACTGCTGCTAAACCACTAGCGACATTATCGAGAATTTCTACACTTTTACAAATGTTTTGACCTGCTTCACATAAAGTCCCTTGAGAAATAGATTGCTCTATATTTGACTTCATTTCTAGATCAACAGGAACTTCTGCTATTTTGGTTTCTCCTGTAGCTGTTTTCTTGATCAGATCTACAGTGTTTTCATCTCTTTGGTTGTCAAATATGTAAACAGTTGGGGAGTCATCAAACTGTAACTCAATTCGAGTTCCTTCTGAATTAACTTTAGCAGTAAAAGGTTTATTACCCTTCCGTTGTTCTGAAGGAGATGGTGTGTATCGTAATGACTCCTGGTGTGTTCCTGTATCAGTTTTTTTGATGTTAATAACAAAATCACTTTTGTCACTACCAGTTAACTTCATTTCATAGGTGTCAGAAGATTTTTGTTCAACGGTGGGAGCATCAAAAGTTACTAAATTTTCAATGACATTAGGTTTGCCATCTACAGATGTAAAATTCCATTTGAGTTCTTGAGGCTGAACACCTTGTACTACTCCCAAAATTTTACCTGTTTTTTTGATTTTAATTACAGTCGAGTTGCCAGATAACTGTAAATTCAGATCATTCTCAGTAAGACCGCTATCTAAGCCAATGGTATCAAAATTTGGCTGAAAATCTGTGATCATGTCGGCAGCCGAGTTGTTATTAACTGCACTGTTTTGTTTTAAGAAAAATACGTCATCTCCTGCACCACCAGTTAAAATATCTTTGCCAAAATTGCCGACTAGAACATCATTACCATCATTGCCAGTAAGCACATCATTACCGTTTCCACCGTCTAAAAAATCGTTACCAGAACCACCAATTAAATTATCTTGAGCGTTGCCACCGTTTAAAGTATCTTTACCCGCACCACCGTTGAGTTTGTCA
>ENA-UENX01000434-UENX01000434.1-marine-metagenome-genome-assembly--contig:-NODE-434-length-18132-cov-3.266645_pt1 | contig 18132 bp, 10 predicted proteins | sample MGYA00237875_ERZ529327 | MGnify/ENA primary metagenome ERZ529327 (study PRJEB26372, sample SAMN05368347) | marine metagenome | biome: cultured habitat; feature: ocean water; material: water; isolation... | reverse complement strand
CTTCCGGTGGCCTGAGGCTAGTATCTACTATTCTCTTCCACTTTCCATTTCGGGGGGTAATGGGCAACTCCGGTAATTCGAACACCAGCCCTTCCCAAAAGGCGTTTAAGGCTACGTACAGGTGCTGACCTGTATCGGGATGATACAATTGGTAAGCCAGCGAATGTGAATGTCCGCTCCAATTGGGTTCAAATAGTTTTGTTCCGTGCCAAGTAATGACGATCCCACCAGGGTTGGTCCAGTAGATATTTTCTTGAAAGAAAGGAGAACTCAAATTGAACTTAATCAACTTCTTCACAAAGGCCAATAAGTCCTTTTCTTGCTTTACCCCCTTCCAGTCCATCCAACTAATTTCATTATCCTGGCAGTAAGCATTGTTATTTCCGCCTTGTGTTCGTTTAACTTCATCACCCATCGATAGCATTGGAGTGCCTTGCGATACCATTAGCATCGTCATGAAGTTCTTGATCTGACGATGTCGTAGTGCCTGTATCGCCGGATCATCTGTTGGGCCCTCTACGCCGGAATTCCAACTGTTGTTATTGTTGCTACCATCTCGGTTATTCTCCCCATTGGCTTCATTATGTTTATGGTTGTAGGATACCAAATCATACATTGTGAATCCATCGTGGCAGGTAATGAAATTAATGCTGCGGTTTGGATCTCTTAAAATGGATCCGAAGAGATTCGGACTACCTACGAGCCGATCCGCTAAAGGCGGGATCATCTTAGTGTCCCCCTTCGCAAATTTTCGGATATCATCCCGATAAACTCCGTTCCATTCCGCCCACTTATCACCAATGAAGGATCCGAGTTGATATCCTCGAGTATCCCATGCTTCAGCAATAATTTTGGTGGAGGCCAGTTGAGGTTCAGATTCGATTTCCCACAATAGCGGCGGGTTCTCCAGGAAATGTCCATTCTCGTCTCTAGATAATACAGAGGCCAAATCAAACCGAAAACCATCCACATGCATTTCACGAACCCAATGGCAAAGGCAATCAATGATCATTCTTCGGACGACGGAATGGTTGGCATTTAAGGTATTGCCAGTGCCGGTATAGTCACTGTAATATTGAGGATCATTGGATTCCAACATATAGTAGGCTCGATTCTCGATCCCTTTTAAGGAAAGAATAGGCCCACGCTCATTCCCCTCACCGGTATGATTGAAGACGACATCCAAAATCACCTCGATGCCAGCCTTGTGGAAGGCTTTTACCATATCCCGAAATTCATCCAAGATTTCCACTGGATCCTCGGCCGCTGCATAGGCGGTATGAGGGGCGAAAAAGGCAATTGGACTGTAGCCCCAGTAGTTCAGACCGCTAGGTGCGTCTGTTGGGTCATATTGATGGCAAGGCATTAACTCCACTGAGGTAACTCCCAAATCCTTCAGGTAAGGGATTTTTTGGATTAATCCACGATAAGTTCCTCGTATGTCTTTCGAGACTTTAGAAGAGGGAGACTTGGTGAACCCTGCTACATGTAATTCATAGATGACGGACTTGGCAAAAGGATGATTTAAGGGGCGATCTCCTTCCCAATCATAGAGCGTTGGATCAATAACCACACTGCGAATGGATTTATGGCAATTGTCCCCAGGAAGAACGGCTGCTCCTCTGTCATACAGCCCCATTTCTACCACCCGCGCATATGGGTCTATCAAGACCTTCTCCCCATCAAAGCGAAGTCCTTGCGATGGGGCATCGGGTCCAAATACTCGGTAGGCGTAGCGCTGTCCCGCCTTCAGCCCGGGAATAAAGCAATGCCAATAGTAGAAAGTCTTGTTGAGATCTGGATCTAACTTGATTACGTGAGAAGGTTGCAGTTGATCCTTTTCGTCGAAAAGTAGTAATTCAACTTGATCGGCATTTTTACTGAAAAGGCAGAAGTTTACTCCTTTTTCGGTGACCGTAGCGCCAAGCGGAAAGCTTTCGCCGGATTGAATGATGACCGTTTTGAGCATAAATTTGGATCTTCAAGAATGTGGGAAACCAAGCCAGCTAACAAAGTTGTCAGCTATTATTTTTTTCTGCTGACGAAGATGGCTAAAATTTTCAAGAATTACAAATAGCCACTTCAAATGACCAAAATTGAGGTCAGATAAAAGGCCTGGCTCCCAATTGGCAATATGCTGGAAAAAAACAAGTTAACACAGCTGGAGAAAGAAAATGCTGCCTTACGGTCTGCTCTACAAGCGGCACAGCAGGGGACGCCAAGACGTAAGGCATCGGTATGGCCCTGGCTAAAAAAGGCTACTACAGCGGCGATTTTGGGTAGGAACCTGAAGGAAAGTATAAACCAGTTGTATACAGAATTACCGCGCAATGTCCAACAAGAGACGATGGCTGAGGTAACTGCCAATCTATTACACAGACTTACGCGCATCGGTATTTTTGCCTTAGTTGTCGGTTTAGTGCCACTATTGATACTCCTGACGCAGACCTGGATCTTGGACAACCAGAACGAAAAGCTAGAGCATCAGAACGAGCTAATAAGTAGCCAGAACCTACTGCTCGATCAACAAATCAACTTAGAAGAAGGCAACCGAAGAAGCTCCTACGTCTTTCTGATGAGTAATATCATGGATAAGATTGATGAGGAGTTGAAGAACACACGAAATGGAAAACGGTACCTGAGTGAGGAGCTAATTGGCCGAATTGTTTCACTCAGCCATGCCTTTAGGCCCTATAGATACTTGGAAAATAACCGCTTGATTCCAAGTCCGCTTAGCCCTGAGCGTGGCCAATTATTATATGCTTTGGTCAATAGCCAGCTAGATTTACCTACCTACGATCAAATTTTTGCCAAGGCAAACTTTAGTTACAGTGACTTGCCGAGGGCTAATTTTGCGGGCGCATATCTTAAGGGGATAAATCTATCTTTTGCGAATATTACGCATGGGAATTTTAAGGACGCTATCCTCGATGGAGCTAATTTTCAACAAAGCCAATTAGAGTATGCTGTATTTGACAACGCCTTAATGAATAAGGCCAACTTTAGGCAAGCCAAACTAGCGCATTCGCAATGGTACGATGTGCTAGCACAGGGGATTAGCTTGGCTATGGCGGATGTACGTTCGGGGTTTTTTAATGGTGATTTTTCAAATGCAGAATTAGAGGGAATAATCTTGCATGATGCTACACTTAATTACATGGTATTGCGGAACGCCTTTTTCTTCAATAGCAATTGGGTGAGCCGCATGGCACAGTACAATCTTAAAGGTTCTTTTTCTCTAACGGATAATTATAAGGTGGAGCAAGAAAGTATCTATGATGCCATCCGCAATAGGCAGGATACCGTTTTTCGCTTGATTCCTCGAAAGGATGCCTCACAGCTCCAGTTTTCCTTTTGCGAAAGCTTAGTGCTCAATTTGATTCGAAGTGCACCGACTCTACAAAAATTAGATCAAGAGCGCCGACAGCAAGGGGATCGGTCGAGGTACGTGCTGCTGTCTAGTCCTTATTTGGAAGGGCAGGAAGGCCGTCAAGACAGCCTCTTTAGTTTCAGTCGTAGCGGTCAAGATACTACGCAGTTTGATCAGGTATTATGGGTGAATTTCGATCCTGAAGACGGCCGTCTATGGACTATCTCGCCCGCCGCTGGCGAAATCACAAGCCATGCTTATCAGCAGGAGATGTACGTTAACTTTTTGCAAAACTGCCAATAGAATCTGTTCAAGATGGATTATCAAGCACATCAGCAACGTCTGCAAAGCAAAGAGGTGGAAGGAGGACGAATTACCTATGTCGACGAAGGAATTGGTCCAGTGATCCTCCTGATCCACGGAATTCCGACTTCCTCTTGGTTGTATCGCCATATTATCCCCCTATTAGCTGATCAAGGGTATCGCGTGATTGCTCCGGATCTCTTGGGCTTTGGAGGAAGTGATAAGCCTAAAGGTTATGAGGTTTATAGTGAAGGCCGACAAGGAGCAAGAATTAGACAATTGATGGAGCATTTAGGTATAGATCAATGGTTGCAAGTATGTCATGACGGTGGTGGCCTATGGACTTGGGAGATGCTAAAGCAGGGAAGCAGTGGGGTAGTGGGTTTGGTGATCTTAAACACCATCATTTATGAAGCTGGGTTTCAACCACCGTTGAGATTTGAACAAGGGATGTGGGCAAAATTTTACACTTGGTTATACCGTGCAAGATTGACTTGCGGTTTGATGATTAGCGCCACCCTAAAGAATGGCCTGAGCCGTGCCACTCGCTTAAGGGAACAGGATAAAGAAGGGTATTGGCGTCCGATGCCATCTGGAGTTAATCGAGCTTTGTACTACTTCTTTACCCAAACTTGCCAGGCCTTGCCGGACGATTATAAGACTCTACTGCCCAGTTTGCCTTTTCCCAGTCGCGTTATTTGGGGCTTACAGGATCCGATGCTGAAATGGACTCCACAGTCCGAACAGATTTCAAGAGACCTTAAGCTAAGGGCAGATGATATCCTTCTTTTGGAAAATGCAGCTCACTTCATTCAGGAGGAAAACCCCGCGGAAATTGGCGCGTTTATTGCTGCCTTTGCTCAAGAAGTGTATAATAATTAGCACTCCTATAAGTTTACAATAAGTTAATCAGCTTAAAGCCATCTGCTGATTCGGAAAGATCACTAGAATTTGTACCTTCGGCCCAATTCAAAGAGCCAACTCAGTTTGCTAACAATAAGCTGAAGTAGCCTGAACACAAAGCCTTCATTCACAAGAACAAGAGCAAAGCTTTATTTCAAGCCTATGTCTCGTATTATCATCGTGTCTAACCGTTTGCCGATAACGGTTAATAAGTCCAAAGGAGAATTGGTGTTTTATCCAAGTGCCGGGGGCTTGGCAACGGGATTAAATTCCCTAGATGAACAATGGGACAAAATCTGGGTAGGATGGCCTGGAGAAGAAATCAAAGACAAAGAACAACAGGAAAAAGTCCAGGAAAGCTTGCTGAAAGAACAATTGTTCCCTGTCTTTCTCAGTAAAAGAGAAATCAAGTTATTTTATGAGGGATTCAGCAACAAAACCATTTGGCCGCATTTTCACTATTTTACTCAATACACCACCTACGATGAAGCCTCTTGGAAGGCCTACCGCAATGTAAACCAGAAATTTGCATTGGCCTTGCGTTCGGTAATCAAACCCGGAGATATGGTCTGGGTACATGACTACCAGTTAATGCTTCTGCCTGCCATGATTCGAGCGGATTTTCCTTCTGTATCTATTGGTTTTTTCCTGCATATTCCCTTCCCTTCTTATGAAGTGTTTCGGATCTTGCCATGGCGAAAGGAACTACTATTAGGGGTATTAGGAGCCGATCAGATTGGATTTCACACTTTCGGCTATATGAGGCACTTTCTGAGCGCTGTATATCGAATAGGGGGATTTGAACATCAGTTTGGAAAGTTACGCTTGAAGGATAGAATCATCAATGTGGATGTCTTTCCGATGGGCATTGACTATAATAAGTATGCTAACCCCACGCTGGATCTCTTCAATGGGGATGGTGCCTTTGAGGTGAAACGACTCGCGAAAGGTAAAAAACTGATTATTTCGATTGATCGACTGGATTATACCAAGGGTATACCGCAACGTATTCTAGCTTTTGAGCAATTTCTTGATAAGAATAAAGTCTACCGAGAGAAAGTTAGTTTGGTATTGATTGTAGTTCCAAGTCGAGCCAATGTAGATCAATATCAGGAGTTAAAACAACAGGTGGATACGCTAGTTGGGGCCGTAAATGGTCGCTTCGGAACTTTCAATTGGGAACCGATCAAGTATTTCTACCGGGCTTTAAGCCCCGAGGAACTGATGAGTCTGTATCAGGAGGGGGATATTGCTATGATTACTCCACTGAGAGATGGCATGAATTTAGTGGCAAAAGAATATATCGCTAGCAAGGATCAAAGTAAGAAAGGAGTCCTGATCTTGAGCGAGATGGCCGGAGCGAGTAATGAATTGACCGAGGCATTGATTGTAAATCCGCAAGATATTCAGGATTTGGTGCACACCATGGAGGTGGCGATAAACATGAATGAGAAAGAACAGCGCTGGAGATTGGAGAGAATGCAAGAAAAACTCCGTATCTATACCGTTAAACATTGGGCTACAACATTTGTAAAGGAACAGAAGAAATTAATGGAAATCCAACCCCAGCAACACATCAACTTACTACAGGGATCTACTCGATCCGATTTACTATGTGCTTATAAGGAGTCTAAGAAGGCCTTAATCATCCTTGATTACGACGGGACACTCATGAATTTCGACCCAGATCCACAGGCCGTTTTCCCAGATGAAGAACTCATTGGTATCTTGCAACGACTTGCCACTGTACATGGACATACCTTGGTGGTCAATAGTGGCCGAGATAAGAACACCTTAGGGAACTGGTTAGGGAGCTTGGGGATAGATCTGGCAGCTGAACATGGCGTGTGGGTCAAGAAAGGTCCAGATTGGTATCGCAATGAAGGGCTGAAAACTGCATGGAAAGCCAAAATTAGACAGGTATTGCAGAATGTAGTAGAACGTACACCCGGCTCCTTTATTGAAGAAAAAGATTTTTCTCTTGCCTGGCACTATCGCCGAATTGATAGAGATTTAGGTGAAAAACGCGTTCGAGAATTTCGGGATGTGTTGCTTTATCTGACCGCCAACCTTGATTTGCAGGTCTTAGAAGGCAACAAAGTTGTGGAGATCAAGAATGCTGGTGTGAACAAGGGAAAGGCGAGTCTGAATTGGCTTAATGAAGGCCCCTATGATTTCGTTTTGGCTATCGGAGATGACCACACCGACGAGGACATTTTCGCCGTCTTACCGACCGAGGCTTATTCCATTAAGGTGGGATTGGAACAAACAAAAGCCCGTTTCAATTTGACATCAGTGGAGGAGGTAAGAGGCCTTTTGAAGGAAATGGTGGAGGAAAGGGCAAACCAAGTTTAAACCTAAAAATTGGGGAAAAAACCAGATTTTTTTGCGAAAATCCCTCATTTTACGTACGTAAATGGGGTGAAAAACCCCTGAGGATATTAAAAGTTTTTGTACATTTGCTTAGAAGCTATTCAAATAGAGAACTAGAAACTATTAAGATTTCCTTTTTTTCACATCAGAGAGAGCGCGTTTTTAGGGGCCCTGCCTTCCTTCCTTTGCAGGGTCTTCTTTTTTCCGAGAATTGCATATGAATACAGAAGCATTGGGCCAATTGTTTTATCGGGAAGTGGCAAAGATCACTGAGAATGAGCAATTGGAAAAGTTGGAGAAAGTAGCGGCCTTACACCGCTTGCTAAACCTGTTATTTGTAGAGCTAACCCGCAAAGAACGCTTGCATTTCACGACTTTGTTTGCGCGAATTACCTACGCCTCCCATCAATTTAAGTTGGAAAAGAGCTTGCAATTCTATCTCCATCACTTTCGGAGACAAGCCAATTTACAAGATAAAAGCCAACTGGACCACGATCAATTGCTGGGCCTGGGGCTAAAAGTTATCTGCGAAACGATTCACTTGGCCTTGGGTATCAGTGCGCCCCTAACATTAGTTTCGCGTATCCCTGAGCAATGGCCTTATCCTTTTTCTCCAGTCCGCATCACCAACTTTAAATCTAAAGCGAGGGTCTTGCTATTGGAGCAAGATGAAGATCGCGCTCAACTGTTGGGCCGGGATGAACATTACCCAGAAGAAGTTATTCGTATTCAATACAATATTCCCGAACGGAACGAAAACTTCAACCCGAGCATACACGCCATTAAGTTAATCTTTGGATTCCCACTCGTCGTTAATCTGCTTGATATTGAAATTGATGAAGACGGAATCTATCGGCCAAGGGCCTTCGTCATTGAGCCAGATTACTTAGTAGATGTTTCCGCTGTAGCGAATTGCTTCCAGAACAATGCTTCCACTCCTTGGGGGTACTTGCTTAAAAAGTATTTGCCCTTTGTAGCTTCACCGGCCTTGATGCTGGGGAATATGGCGAACTTTTTCCTGGATGAGTTGATGCACGACGCTGACCAGAGTTTTAGGCAATTGGCGCCCCAATCCTTTTTCATCAACCCGCTTGGATTTTCCCTGTTCGACGATGCTGTCATTCGAGGGATTATGCAGAGAGGACAACGCCATTTTGTGACCTTGCAAGATATGGTTAAGCGAGGTTTTGAACAACAACGCATCGTTCCTAAGGATTGCTTGCTAGAGCCAAGTTTTTATTCGGAGACCTATGGCTTGCAAGGGCGACTGGATATCTTATATCGAGCCCAGGAGAGTGAGACGGAGATGGCCATCGTAGAACTTAAAAGCGGCAAGCCCTGGCAACCAAACATTCATGGCATTAGCCAATCGCATTATATTCAGACTCTTTTGTACGACCTATTGATCCGCTCTTCTTTTGGGCATCAGATCAATTCGGCGAACTACATCTTGTATTCGGGTCAAGAACATGATCAACTTAGATTTGCACCACCCGTAAAGTCCCAACAATTCGAGGCGATACAGTTGCGCAATCAGCTGGTTGGAATTGAAAGATTATTGACTAACCTGGGCCAAGACGAGATTGACTTGCTAGAACAAGGGCGACGCCTTTTTGGGAAACTTAAGAAGACTCAATTCCCACAATGGAAGGGCTTCATGCAGCGAGATCTCGTGCATTTCGAAACGACTTACCAATTGTTAAAGCCATTGGAAAAAAAGTACTTCATTGCCTTCTCTGGTTTTATTGCTAGAGAACAGCGCCTGTCCAAGATGGGAGCTGGAGTGTTGGATCGTTCCAATGGGTTAGCAGGTCTCTGGTTGGACTCGGTCGAGCAAAAAGAGGAAAACTTTGCTTTGATCAGTGATCTGCGGATTAGTGAGAATGAGTCACAGGCAGACGAGCCCTATCTAGTTTTTGAACGGACGGCTAAAACAAGTCCCTTGGCAAATTTTCGCAAAGGCGATATTGCCGTCCTTTATCCGGTCATCGAAGGTAATTCCAGGGCAGTGCTAGCCAATCAGATATTCAAATGTTCTATCATAGAGATCGATAGAAGTAAGGTGAGGGTGCGTTTGCGCTCGAGACAATTTAATGATCACGATTTTACACACTTTGAGTTTTGGAATCTGGAGCATGACGTTATGGATGCCGGTTTTACGAGTATGTACCGGGGACTTTTCGGCTTTGCGGCTGCTTCAGTAAACTATCGTAGATTAATCCTGGGGCAGCGATCTCCAGTAGAACCCCAGTTTGCTCCCTTGGAACTCAATTCAGAAATGACGGATGAACAGCAACGGATTTTGTCGAAAATTGTACAGGCAGAGGAGTACTTCCTGCTATGGGGACCTCCGGGTACGGGCAAAACCAGCATAGTCCTTCGTCATTTGGTGGCCTACCTATTATCGGAAACGCAGGAACAACTGTTACTGTTAGCTTTTACCAATAGGGCCGTAGATGAAATCTGCGAGGCACTGGATCGAATTGGTGGTGATATTCGTGAGCACTACTTCAGGATCGGCTCTTCTTATGCCACAGCACCAAAGTATCAATCGCAATTGTTACAAGAGAAAATGAAGGGGATCGGTTCTCGAAAAGATCTTCAGAAAATCCTCAGAGGGCATCGAATAGTGGTCGGCACCGTGGCAGCGGTTGTAGGTAAAGACGAATTACTACAATTGAAGCAATTTGATCGAGTAATTATCGATGAAGCATCACAGATTTTGGAGCCTTTACTTGTAGGCTTATTGTCCCATTTCAAGCGCTTTGTCCTAATCGGGGACCATAAGCAGTTGCCTGCAGTAGTTACGCAGTCCCCCGAGGAATCGGCAGTGCCTGATGGCGAACTGCGTAGTATTGGCCTAGGTAATCTGCGCAACTCTCTATTTGAACGACTATTCAAAAAATGTCAGGAACAAGGGTGGGATTGGGCTTTGGATAAGTTGAGCCATCAGGGCAGGATGCACCAGGACATCATGAGTTTTCCCAGCGAGCACTTCTATGGCGGCAACTTAAATATTCTTCCTGGTAATATTCCTGCTCATCTTCGACAAATGGACCAATATCCTTTACAACCGAATGACCACCCTTTAGCAGGGCTCTTGTGTAGCAAAAGGATGATCTTCCTGCCTACTCCGATTGATGATGGCAGTCCCGCTCAAAAGACGAACAGGCACGAAGCTCAAATGATTGCTGATCTCGTCGCAAATTTTCAAGAGTTGTATAGTTTTAACCAAAAAACATTTTCCTCAGAATCTATCGGGATTATAACGCCCTATAGAGCCCAGATCGCCCAGATCAAAACGGCATTGCAGCAGAGGGAGTTACCGAGTGAAACCATAACCGTGGATACGGTGGAACGCTATCAAGGAGGTGCAAGAGACATCATACTCATCTCATTATGTACGAATTCGAGCTTTCAATTATTATCCTTGGCCAGCCTGTCCGATGAAGGAGTAGATCGAAAATTGAACGTGGCCTTGACCCGCGCAAGAGAGCAAGTAATTTTGTTGGGTAACCCCAATATTCTCCGCCAGAACCCAGTTTATGCAGCCCTCATAGAGTTCTGCGAACAAAACTAGCTGCTAAGGGATGTCCAGAATTTTATGGGTTTGAAGACTCAGCCTCCACTGTGGATGCTGTAGGCAATACTCTAGACATAGGCGAGTATTTTCTTGCGTGTGCGGACCATCCATGGGCTGAAGAAAGAAGTTTTCAAAGTCCAAATGCTCATATAGGGTAGGTTCCGCGCCAGCCTGTGGGTAGACCAACTTCAATTCTTGACCACTAACAATGACTAATTCCGTGTTGGCTTTTGGGCTTACACAGATCCAATCTAATCCAAGTGGAGGAGCTAGTGTACCATTGGTTTCTACTGCCACCTCAAAACCTTCAGCATGCAGGGCTTCTACCAGTGCTTCGTCCAATTGCAACATGGGTTCTCCTCCTGTGCACACCACATATTTACGACCGCCCCTGCCCAACGGCCATTGTGATGCCACGGCTTTAGCTAAGATTTGAGCTGTCTCAAATCGTCCTCCATTCACCCCATCCGTACCCCAAAAGTCTGTATCACAGAATTGGCAGATGGCTTTATGGCGATCCTCCTCCCGTCCACTCCAAAGATTGCAACCGCTAAACCTTAGGAAAACTGCGCCTCTGCCCATCTGGGCGCCTTCTCCCTGCAGTGTATAGTACATCTCCTTAACCTTATAACTACTCATGCCTCTATACTCCTTTTTTTACCAATTTTATGCAAAGTTATAATTCGCAACATTATTTGTTTGCGGACCGTTCATTTTTTTACCTTTGTCCGTTGCTTACTCAGATGCTACGCAACTTTAATACCTTGGAGACGTTTTCTTTAGCAGATCACGAAGATTTATTATGCAATTTGTATACCCGACCTTTCTGTTCGCATTACTGGCACTGGCTATTCCGATCATTATTCACTTGTTTTACTTTAGGAGATTCAAGAAAGTATATTTCACAAATGTACGTTTCTTGAAAGAAGTGAAAGAGGAGACTAGTGCCCGTTCTAAGCTGCGCAATTTACTGGTCCTGGCTATGCGTTTGCTGGCCTTGCTCTTCTTGGTATTTGCTTTTGCCCAGCCATTCATTCCAAGAGATGTGGAAGTTAAAACTGGCCAAAAGGCAGTGAGCGTGTTTTTGGACAACTCCTTCTCGATGAGTGCGCTTAGTCAAGATGCAGCGCTCATAGATAAAGCAAAGCAGCGGGCTCGCGAGATTATTCAAGCCTACAATGTTGAAGATCAGTTTCAAGTGTTGACCAATGATTTCGAAGGGCGGCACCAAAGGATGCTGAGTCAGGAAGATGCCTTGAACATGATCGACGAGATAGGGGTAAGCCCTAGTGTTCGACAATTGTCGCAGGTGTTAAGCAGACAACAGCAGGCTTTAGGAACGAGCGGGGTGGAAAATCATGTGGCCTACCAAATTTCCGATTTCCAACGCAATATCACAGATCTTTCAACCTATACAGATACCCTGACAGAGTTGAATTTAATTCCCCTGCAGTCAGTAGAGGAACGCAACGTAAGTATTGACTCTGCTTGGTTTGAGTCTCCGGTACAGATGCTTAACCAAACTAACCAATTGATGGTTAAAGTTAGGAATTTGAGTGGGGAGGATGCCGAGAATATTCGCCTGTCGATCAAGTATGATGGGCAAACCAGGCCAGTTGGAACTTTGTCGGTAGACGCCAATTCTTCGGTGATAGACACTGTGAACTTTACAATCAACCGGACTGGGTGGTATACGGCAGAGTTAGCCATAACGGACTTCCCTGTTCAATTTGATGACAAGTACTTCCTCGCCTTTAATGTAGCCGAACGAATCAATGTATTGGTGATCAATGAAGGAAGTCCCAATCGATACCTAGAAGCAGCATTTCAGGGGATTAGCTATTTCAACCTGACCAGTTTGTCTAGTCAAAATTTAGATTACTCCAGCTTTTCGTCCTACCAGATGATTGTGCTCAACAATCTGAATGCAGTTTCATCAGGCTTGTCCTTCGAGTTGCAGCAGTACATGGACGAGGGGGGGAACCTGTTGGTGTTTCCAGGTCGGAATGCCAGCGCAGGATCATATCAACCCTTTTTGCAATCCATACCAGCCAACGAATTGGTGGCTTGGGAAGATGTAAGTAGGCAGGTGGGAAGTATTAATACGGAGGAGTTTATCTTCAACGACGTATTTGAAAATAGAAGTGCCAACTTGAACCTTCCTCAATCGCAGGGCAACTTTAAATTGACTCAATTTGGAAGCCGACAAGAGGAGATCTTGATGACCTACAGGGATGGAACGGCATTTTTGTCCAAGTATAAGAAAGGGAAAGGTCACCTATATCTCTGTACTGCACCGCTAAACGAAGAGTACAATAACTTGGTTCGTAATGGGGAAATATTCATTCCCATGTTGTATAAAATGTCTATTTCGGCGGGAGAAAGTAGACCAATTGCTTATACGATTAGCCAAGATGATCTGATTCAATCTAATCACCAAGGGACGAGTGGAGACATTGTCTATAAATTGCAGGGGGAGGGAGAAGAATTCATTCCAGAGCAACGCGTGGTTGGTTCCACGGTGTTTCTCAGTCTAAATAATCAGGTTCAAGATGCCGGGTTTTACCAATTGTTTTTAAATGAAGAATCCATCTTGGACCGCTTTGCTTTTAATTTTGATCGTCAGGAATCTGCTTTGACTTACTACACCAACGAGGAATTACAAGCTATGGTGGGAGACCTGGCAAGTGTTATTGGTACCTCGGGAAATGAAGTACTCACCGCAAAGATTGCCGAAAGGAGTCAAGGTGTGATCCTTTGGCGTCTGTGTGTGATCCTGGCCTTACTCTTCTTGTTGGCAGAGGTGCTGCTCCTTCGTTTTTGGAAAGTTTGATCTCACGTTTTAGCGCAAAAATTAGTTTTGAAATCACCCATTTGTCAAAGGAGAAGCCTATTTTTGGCCAAATTTTTGATGCCATTGACTACTGACTGGCAGTAAGCTTAAGGCGATAAAAGGCTTAGGGAATAGCTACTTGCAAACTCCTGAGTCTTTTGCCAAATTCTCAAGCAGTATCCAGCGCAGTAAAAGTGTGCAGACAATTAAGAGAATGACTTCTAATGGGTAAGGATCTTCTACTCAAGCAATGCAAAATAATTGACCCCAGGTCAAGTTTTCACAATACCTTCCAAGACATTTTGATTCGAGAAGGTAAAATCCATACCATTGATAAAGAAATAGAAGCCGACCAAGCTCAGGTTATCGCTCACAAGGGCATGGAAGTATATCCGGGTTGGTTAGACATTGGTGTGCATACCAATGATCCTGGCTTCGAGCATAGAGAAGATATGGCTAGTGTAGCGGCCGCTGCTGCTGCCGGAGGATTTACTGGAATTGTCAGCTTACCCAATACACAACCAGTAGTACAGTCCAAAACAGATGTTAATTACGCCAAACAGTTTTCTGATCGGCAAGTGGTTCAGGTTCATCCTGCGGGCGCCTTGACTCATGATTGTAAGGGGGAGGAAATCACAGAAATGCTGGATATGCACCATGCTGGGGCTGTCTTGTTCACAGATGGATTGCATTCCATTAAGCATGCGGGAGTATTTTTGCGAGCCCTACAGTACGTAAAGAGCTTTGATGGCCTGGTGATGCATCATGCTTTGGATGCACATTTGGCTGGAGAAGGGCAGCTACACGAAGGCTTCACTAGCACCACCTTGGGGATGAGAGGTATTCCAGCCTTAGCAGAAGAGATTATGGTCCAGCGAGATCTTAGTCTCCTGGCTTACAGTGAATCAAAATTGCATTTGCATGCTATTTCTACAGCTGGAGCAGTAGAGCGCATTCGCAAGGCCAAGGCGGAAGGACTCGCGGTAACCTGCTCCGTAGCCTATCTCAACTTGTTGTATACCGATGAGGACCTAGCTGGCTTCAACAGTAACCTTAAGGTACTGCCACCTCTTAGGAGCAAAAATGATCAGCAGGCTTTACTAGAAGGTTTAGCGGATGGCACCATTGACGCGATCTGTTCTAATCATGTTCCTTTGGAGCAAGAACTGAAGAAACTGGAATTTTCCTATGCTACCTTTGGGGCTAGTGGTCTACAAACGGTTTACAGCGCTTTGCAAACTGCTTTAAAGAAACCTTTAGATAGGGGATTACTGGCAGAAAAATTGGCACATGGTCCGCGTAGAATCCTGCAGATGGAAGACCTAATTATAGCAGCTGATGCTCGGGCAGAACTCACCTTATGCTTACCGGAGGATCATTGGTCGCTCGACCGCTCCAATAATCGATCTAAGTCCGAAAACAACCCATTTTGGAAGAGTATCCTCAAGGGGAAGATTCTTGGTGTGATAAATGGCCAACAATCGATGTTTTTTGATTCTTGATCAGATTTTTTTTGCTGCTGGACCGGTTTTTTGCATTTTTCAGTGATAAATGGATTAAAATAAAGGATTTGGAAGTGGAATTACATTGACCCAGTCGTGGTAAATGTAACCGTCCCACCTATCTTGCTTCATCCGCTGTTCATCACTTTTAGTTTCTATCCGATCCCTTCTTTAGTCCAGTATTACATAACCAACTCAACCATTTTTAGTATGGATACCTTAGACAATCCAAACAAGATTATCGATCCAAGTACGGTAAGCTACCAAAGCATTTCACTCCGAAATGGAGCTATAGCTGGATTAATCTTGATTGTTATCGGACTTTTAGGAAATTTGACTGGAATCTCTGATCCTACACAGCCGAATTCTGCCACAAACTGGATTATGAACCTGGTTAACTGGGGGATTATGATTGCCTTTATGGTCATGGCGGTGAAAAAACATCGTGATGAAGATTTAGGCGGGTTTGTTACCTTTGGGCGAGCATTTGGTGTTGCCTTTTTGGTTACCCTAGTTATTTCAGTGATCACCGCCGTTTGGGTGTACGTCTATTTCGGCTTCGTTGACCCAGATATGGCATCAGCTATTATGGAGAATTCACTGGCTCAACAAGGAATCGAAGACGACGCCATGATCGATCAAATGAAATTCTGGTTTTCACCGGGAGCGATGGCCATTTACGGCCTGCTGGGCTCTTTATTCTTCGGGGCGATTATGTCTTTAATCGTGGCTGCTGTAATGAAGAAGAACGCCCCCGGCCACATTTAACGTATGATGAATCAAGCAAGTATAAGATATGGATTAATGGCAGGAGTAGGCGTTGTCGCCTACTTTCTGCTTTTTTATTTGATAAAACCCAGTCTCGTCCTGAATCCTTACATCTGGTGGGGCTCTGTGGTTATCTATTTTTGGGCCATGTTACAAGCGGCAAAGAAGGAGGGAGAGGGGAATGCCTTTTTTACTTACCTCAAACCTGCCTTTGCGGTCTATGTCTTGGCCAATGCGTTCTTTTACGCTTTTTATTATAGTCTTTTTGGAGTTTTTGACACTTCTCTGGTAGATTTGCAGTTTGAAATAATGAAGGCCAATCCGAGAGCTCCGGAAAACCTGACAAGAGAAATGTTGGATGTCACCTTCAACAGCGTTTTCTTCTCTTATTGTAGCAGTCTGATTGCTGGTTTTCTCTATGCTCTGGGGATAAGTTTTATGGCTCGACGTGCGAAATTAGCTACCATATGAACATATCAGTAGTCATTCCTTTACTGAACGAGGAAGAATCTTTACCTGAATTAGAGGCATGGATTCGCAGAGTAGTAGAACCACTAGGATATACCTATGAAATTATCATGGTGGATGATGGGAGTAAGGATTCTTCTTGGGAAGTGATTGAAAACCTCGCTCGACAAAATCCTAATGTAAAAGGGATTAAGTTTCGGAGAAACTATGGTAAATCTGCTGCCCTCAACACCGGCTTTCAGGCTGCCCAAGGAGACGTGGTGATCACGATGGATGCCGACCTGCAGGATAGTCCTGACGAAATTCCTGGACTCTACAAGATGATTATGGAGGATGGGTATGATTTAGTTTCGGGGTGGAAGAAAACACGCCACGATCCATTTTCCAAAACCTTTCCTTCTAAATTCTTTAATGCGGCCACCCGTTATGTCAGTGGAATTCCACTGCACGATTTCAACTGTGGATTGAAAGCTTATAAACACGATGTGGTGAAGTGTATTGAAGTATACGGTGAAATGCATCGCTATATACCACTCATCGCAAAGGGAGCCGGCTTTGGGAATATCGGTGAAAAAGTAGTGGCCCACCAGGCTCGTAAATATGGAAGCACGAAATTTGGCGGCATTAAGCGAGGACTGATTGGATTACTAGATTTAATGTCTATCACCTTCGTAGGGCGTTTCAGCAAGCGGCCAATGCATTTCTTTGGCACCATGGGCTTCTTCGCTTCCTTGGCTGGGGCGGTCATGCTGGCTTACCTAAGTATTCAAAAACTAGTGTACCAGGAGTATTTTATGACAGATCGACCCTTGTTCTACTTGGGCATTCTGTTATTAATAGTAGGCACACAATTGTTTGTCACTGGTTTCCTGGCAGAATTGGTATCTAGAAACTCTCCAGATCGAAATAACTATCTGATCGAAAAGCGGATCAATGAGTAAAATACTGATTTTATCTCCTGCGCATCCGCTTAGAGGAGGCATCGCCTCTTTCTCTGAACGCTTGGCTAAGGAGCTACAACATGAAGGAGATGAGGTAATCATTTACTCCTTTAGTCTTCAATATCCCAATTTCTTATTCCCTGGAACCACACAGTACAGTAGTGATCCAGCACCAGAGGGAATTCAGATTGAAACCTGTGTCAACTCCGTTAATCCAATCAACTGGTTGAAAGTAGGGCAACGGATTCGAAAGTGGAATCCAGATGTAATTATCGTAAGATACTGGTTGCCATTCATGGGGCCGTCTTTGGGAACCATCCTTCGCATCGCCAAAAGGAATAGTCATTGTAAGGTGGTGGCCATTACGGATAATGTGATTCCTCACGAAAAAAGGCCAGGGGATCGAATTTTTACCCGCTATTTCTTGCAAGCTGTGGATGCCTGTATCGTGATGTCGAAATCGGTCGCGGAAGACATTCGGCAATTTACCAAAACTAAGCCCGTGGCCTTTTCTCCACATCCGATCTACGACAATTACGGAGCTGCAGTTAGTCGTACGGAAGGACTGGCATTTCTTGACCTTCCCGTTCAAGGGCGTTATTTACTTTTCTTCGGTTTTATCCGGCGCTACAAGGGACTAGATCTATTGCTTGAGGCGATGGCTAGGCCGGAGGTAAGGGAGCTCGGCGTGCAATTGATTATTGCGGGAGAATATTATGATCAAGCCGAATTCTATGAGGGCTTGATTGAAGAACATCAATTGGCTTCTCAAGTCATACGCAAAACACACTTCATCTCCAATCAAGAAGTGAAATACTACTTTGCCGCGGCTTCGCTCGTCGTTCAACCCTATCGATCGGCTACACAAAGTGGAATCTCTCAGATTGCTTATCATTTTGAAAAACCAATGCTTGTCACTAGAGTAGGGGGCTTACCCGAAATTGTAGCTGACGGGAAAGAAGGCTATGTAGTTGAAGTAAACCCTGAGGCTATCGCGGGTGCTATAGTCGATTTCTTTTCAGCAGATCGGCAGACCGAATTTCACAAACATCTAATCGAGGCAAAATCTCGCTTTTCTTGGAATCATA
>ENA-UENX01000432-UENX01000432.1-marine-metagenome-genome-assembly--contig:-NODE-432-length-18158-cov-3.329159_pt1 | contig 18158 bp, 17 predicted proteins | sample MGYA00237875_ERZ529327 | MGnify/ENA primary metagenome ERZ529327 (study PRJEB26372, sample SAMN05368347) | marine metagenome | biome: cultured habitat; feature: ocean water; material: water; isolation... | reverse complement strand
TTGTGCTTGAGTTGATTACTCAACCAGCTTAGCGAGTTTCGTTTAGCTAGCCCTCTTTGAGTCACTGACTCAAAAAAAACCGGGTTGGTTTGAATGCATAGGTAATCAGGATAGCTATCTTCTTAAGTTCCCTTCCTGTCTTTAAATGCCTGCTGCAATTCCTTATAATCTAGGCGCCCCCGCGTAGATTTCAGGTAATCAAAGATGACAATAGCCTTTTGCAATCGAGTATCTGAATTTTTGGGTTTCCCAATCTGGTAAATTAAGGAGCGTTGCTTTCCTGGTGTCAGTTCATGAAAGTATTTACTGCCTTCTTCATCAATTTCAAACAAAGCTGCTAATTCCTCAGGTACGGGCATGCCATACTTACTTTCATCCTTTTGCAACTCTACCTCTATCGAATCGCCCAAGGATAGTTTCAGCTCCTTTCTCAACTCTTTATTTAGGTTTATGAAAAAGCCGCCCTTCCCATCTGGCATCAGCGCGCAATGAATCTGCTTTTGCCCATTCAGCGTACATAATACCCGCTGGCCAGAATCATCGATAAAAGATTTCGCTATCGCTAATGGAACGGGAATGTGATAGCCCCATAGATTGGAATTAAAGTTTTGCAGGGTGGTTTGGAATTTCATACCCTAAAATAGGCATTTCAAATAGAGTGGCACTCCCAGTCCGTACTGGAAAATCTTTCACCAAATCAACAACAGTAGGTTCGACCTTATAATCTAGAACGCTTCTAGTACCACCTTGCCATAGCTTTGTGGGGTATTAACCATTAACCAACCACCCGCACAATGAAAAAAAACATCCTACGTAGTACACTCCTTGGTGGCTTTCTGATGGTCGTGCTAAACCTCCAGGGACAATCCTCTTTTTTCACCAACGAAAAGTATGCAAAAAACGGTCTGAGCATTCAACTCGGCTGGCAATGGAACCAGACGCAAGATCTGATATTCTCTCCACTGATCTATGCTGGGTCTTCATTTACAAATATTGGCCTGCAATATCAAAGGTTTCAAAGCAAGGGCATGCACCAAGTCAGTTTCGGTTACGGCCAAAGCGACATCACTGCAGCAGACCCAATTACCTTTACCGATTTTGGACAGTCTTTTACGCGCATTCCGAGTGAGATTCGGCAGTTGCATCTACACTATGGATATGCCCACTTGCTGAAGAATACGGATGCGTTCCAATGGTACGCCGGAGGACTAATAGAAAGTCAAATTCATCACACCACTTACAATTTCGGTTTATCGGATGATGATGGCTATCTCCTTACGAATGATCTACAGGCGTGGCTAATGGCTTTTTGGCAATGGAATGGCAAAAACAGAATAGGTGTAGATGTTAGTTTCCCCTTAGTGGCTTATCTCTCACGACCTACCTATGCAATTGTAGATAATGAAGAGATTCAACATGGGGGTTCTGGCTTGGCATTTTTGTACCAGGAAGGAGAATGGGCTTCCTTCGACAGTTACCAAGCCTTGGATCTGAACCTCACCCTGGACCATCGAATCTCTAATGCTGCCGCCATTCAAATTGGCTATGGATTGGAGTACCACAGCTACAACGCGCCCTTATCGATCTCCGTTTTACAAAACAAATTTAACCTCGGTCTAGCCTTAAGCTTCTAAATCATGAAAACATACTATTTTTTGCTCATTAGTCTTCTTTCTTTCTCTTGTACCGACCTACTATTTGAGGAAGAACCTACTAACGATCCGGTGGGTAATTTCGAAAGTCTCTGGCACACCTTCCATACTCGATATGCCGTCTTTGAACAAAGGCAGGTCGACTGGCAAGAACTTTATGCACAATATCGCCCCCTAGTCAATGACCAAACCTCCGATCAGGAACTATTTGACATCATCACCGCCATGCTTGCCCACTTGGATGATGCTCATGTCTCTTTGATGGCTGATGGCCAACCTTTTTGGAGGGGCTTCCGAGAATTCAGAGAAAGAACAAAAGACAGCCTGTTCAATCTATGGATGATCCCTAACAATTATGTCGCTGGAAACTTTGTCAATGTAAACGACCAGTTTTTTTACGGAAAGATCCAGGGAGACATTGGCTATCTTTTTGTTCGACATTTATCTGATGATCCCGCTGGCTTCATCGACCCATTTATAGCTGAGATGCAAGATATGGAAGGAATGGTCATTGATCTGCGCCACAATGGAGGAGGTGATTTCACGAACGGTAAACTGATTGCCTCTAGGTTCGCAAGTCAGCGTACCCTAGCTTTTAGTGGTCAGCCAAAAAACGGGCCCGGACCGAATGATTATGCACACACAACAGAATATTACCTAGAACCAGACGGACCAATCCGATTTACGAAACCCGTTATTGTATTGACTGATATTTATACCGTAAGTGCGGGAGAGAACCTGGTACTTTATCTCCGGGAACAACCCCATGTAACGGTTATTGGAGATAGAACTACTGGAGCTATGGGTGAAAGAATTGAAAAGGAAATGCCCAATGGTTGGGTTTACTCCATTACCGGTCAGATTATGACTGCTGCTGACGGAAACATTTATGAAGGTCCCGGCATCCCGCCAGATGTATTTCTGCTTAATACTGGAGCAGAAATGGAACAGGGAATAGACAGGACCTTGGAAAGGGCTATTGAGAAGATTAGGGAATAAACAGGAATGTATCCATCAGTAGATTTTCTAAACTATGTACCAATTGAGTGCTGTGAAGTAGTACAGCACTCAATTGATGTAGAAAAGTTATCTGTAGGTCCTACTGACGCGGCACCTCCGTCTTGATATGTTCCTCTCGGTTAATATTCATAGTAGGCGTCCCATTGAAGTCCTCTACCTTGCCAAAGAAGCATGCCTCCTGTTGGGCTAGAACCTCATTAGCCTTGTAGGAGAAATTGGGCAAGTCTTTCTTGCGGATGAAGACAGAAAAGATCTGATTAGGGAATTGCTTGTCAATATTGAGCCATAGGTTTCCGCTACGACTGTAACGCGTACTAACTACAGTACCACAGACTTGGATTTCTTGTCCCTGTCCCATGTATCGCTTGGCTTGCACCGTATTGAAATGATTGGGAGCCAAAGTTGGGGCACTGATAGGATCTACATCTCCCTTTGCTATATCTGGCAACCAGCTCTTCTTATCGAGATTGGCTTCTAATTGATCCTCCACTTCATCCGGTAAGCCGCTGTAGAAATCCAGCCCAGTGAGCGCTTCAACCTCATTGACTGGCACGGCATAGGAAGCCAAAGGATCAGAACATTTCTGGTTCGGCATAATGAAACCTATAGCGCGCTTATTAGTAAGATCCAAGGCCACTTTGAAGTACTTTTCAGGAATACTTACCTTGTTCACACTACGCTCCACCTTAGGTAGATCATCGGTCAAGACAGGCCCAGTTACCACGTACAATGCAGCCTTAGGGTGCTCAAAAACGTAGCCCCGCAAACGCACTTCTAAATCCGCCCAACTCTCGCGATTGAATTCCGGACGCTGCGGAGACATATTCGAATAGAAATAAGACTCCGACAAAGCTTTCTGACTCCATCGAAAATCGGCAGATGGAGCTAAATGTCCACGATCATATCCGTAGCCATCGTACTTGTAAGAGCTGTCTGCTTGTAAATACTTAAGAAAATAGTCTTCTTCAACGGCGGTTCCTGTCTTCACCATCGGATCCGGTCTAAAGTCATTGGTTCTAGACACATTACCATTAATGACATCAGGCGTAATGATGTGCGCCACCCACTTAGCCTGTTCGTGTGCTTCATCATATTCCAGCGCCAGGGCTGTATGCAGGATGTAATTTTGGGAGGGTAAGCCAATGTCCCTAAGGTCTCTTTGTACTTTCTGTAATTTCAGTTCTTCCAAACGATCCTCCAACATCTTCTGTTGAGATTCCAACTGTTTGATATCAGATTGAACATTTAGAATGTGTTGTTCAAGGTTTTGGCCGAGCAGCCAACACGGGAGGGCTAGGAGAAGCCCGAGTAGGGAGGGTTTCATAGCGATGATTTTCATACTCGTGTACTTATAATCTAGTTTGTAAAATAAATATTCGTTCTTCTTCTGTTAACTGTACTGGATTGAATTTATTGCTTGTCGCAGTGGCAATATGGGGAATTTCTTCCATTTGTAGACCAAAATGCGAAAGACGTGGAATTTCAAAGTCTTCTATCCAATCCTCTATCTGGTTCAACAATCCTGTGATGTAGTATTCGGGAGATTTACCCTCCTTTTTCAAAAACAAGCGCCCGATCTGCGCATACTTCTGCCAAGCTACATGCTTGGGCTGAAGGCCTTCCACCGTTAGTCGATTGCAAATACCCATCAGCGTGCCACAAAGCGCTCCGTGCGGGATGTGAATCCGGGCACCGAGCGAAGATGCAAAGCCGTGGACGGTTCCCAAACCAGCATTAGCCAAACAAACACCAGATAAAAAGGCAGCATAGGCCACATTTTCTCTGGCGCTTAGGTCTCCTCCTTCGTCAACAGCCTGCTGTAAACTGCTGGCAATACCAGCTAATCCTTCCAGGGCTAACGCATCAGTGTATGGGCTTGCCTGAGTGGAAAGAAAAGATTCCAGTAACTGGGTAAAAGCATCCATTCCACTGTAGGCAGTAATATGAGCAGGAGAATTCAGCATCAGATTGGAATCAATTAAGGCTACCTCAGGGATATACCCATCATGTCGGAGCGATTTTTTGAATCCCCCCTGCCCTACCTCAGATAAAACGGCGTTCTTAGTCGCTTCACTACCAGTACCAGCTGTAGTTGGAACGGCAATAAAAGGTAAGGTCTTGCCTGAAGGTTTACGGTCTCCCACCCCCTCTAGATAGTTTCGTACACAAAGAGGTTCGCAAAACATGGCAGCAATAGCTTTACCGGCATCCAAAACACTTCCCCCACCAATACCTACAACCACCTCAATGCTCTCTTCCTTAAACTGTTTTACCGCCTTGTCAATCATCGCTGGATTCGGTTCCCCTGGTACTTCATATTGCCACCACTTTAGTTTTTGCCCCTCCAGTCGTTCCAATAATTTGGGCCATTCATGCCCCTGCTGCAAGGATCGACGCCCAGTAACCAACAAGATTCGTTGCCCCCATCCCTGAACCAGCTTTGGCAGCTCCATCAGCTTGCCACTCCCGAAAATCAATCTAGGGCCACGAGCTACTTCAAAAGAACCCATCCCTTTCATTTTTTCTGCAAGCTTAGGCATTCTGAAGCAGAAAAAGAAAGCCTCAGTACATGAATAATCACTGGCTGAGTATATTTGCAGCCATGATTGGCACGGACCTACAATATGCACAGCAACGACTGGTGTCAGGAGAGCTAGTAGCTATCCCTACGGAAACCGTTTACGGTCTGGCAGCCAATGCTTTATCTGCTATTGCAGTGGCCAAGATTTTTGAAGCTAAGGATCGGCCTTCCTTTGACCCCTTGATAGTACATACCAGTGCTTGGGATCGAGTGGAGCAATGGGTCCAAGACATTCCAGCACTCGCCCATCAGCTGGCGGCGGCCTTCATGCCTGGCCCTTTAACCCTCCTTTTACCGAAGAAACAGATCATCCCTGACTTGGTCACGGCAGGTTTACCCAGAGTAGGTATCCGTTTGCCAAGTCATCCTATGACTCAATCCTTGCTGGCTCAGCTCGATTTTCCGGTAGCTGCTCCTAGTGCCAATCCCTTTGGCTACATTAGCCCCACCACTGCCCAGCACGTCGATGATCAATTGGGGAGTAAGGTAAGCTACATTCTAGATGGCGGTTCCTGCGAAGTCGGTGTGGAAAGCACCATCATATCCTTTGAGGAAGAGCGGGCTGTAATCCTTAGAAAAGGCGGAACCCCGGTTGAGGCTATCGAAGCAGTGATCGGACCGGTTGAGGTGAGAGCACATTCCACTTCTAATCCGACAGCTCCCGGAATGTTAAAGAGTCACTACGCCCCGAGGATTCCTTTCCTATTGGGCAATACAGCGGAACTCGTAAAACAACATGCAGGAAAGAAATTAGGAGTTCTTGCCTTTAGTAAGCCGATAGAGCATCAGGACGTCCGATTCCAGCAGATACTTTCTCCCACTCGCAATCTATCCGAAGCGGCACAAAGGCTCTTCGCCTCCATGCGAGAAATGGACCAGATGGATCTAGATCTCATCATTGCCGAATACCTTCCTGAAGAAGGTCTCGGAAGAGCCATCAATGATCGCTTAAGGAGGGCTGCAGCTATTTAACTCGTATTTTTTTTAGAAATTAATGACTTCGGTACCCAACCTTTTCGTGTTAAGAGGTTGTTTGATTAAGTGAGCTAGTAATTCTTCATCTAGTCTCAACTCGAAACTGTTATTATAACAACACTGATTGGGAACTAAATTATATCTATTGAGGTTTCCAAGATTGTTGACTCCGACCTGACCTGCTTACCTACTTAATACTCAACAGCCAATTCAGGCATTTTCGCATTTGTCTACATTTTAAAATCGCTAACATGAAATCACCATTGTACTGGCGAGGCTTAGGAGTATTGTATCTTTCTCTAATTCTCTTGACTCAACTATCCGCTCAATCTACCTGGCTGGTAGACCACCCTCAAGATCTGATCAATGGATCTTTTCAGGTGGTCAGTCCGCAATCCTCCAATCTATTTTACACCTTTGGATACGATCAAATGTTTTTCGATCCAAATGAAGGCCATTTAGTAAAAGAGAATGACCTACCCCCCTTTATCTTTTCGAAAGAATCAGTTGGAATTTACAGCGCACCACATCGCCATCAAGACATCCTATTTTTGGATGAGATGACGGGCATTATGGTGCATCGGAATCAGATTCTTAAAACTACGAACGGAGGGGGCCATTGGAAGGAGGTTTTACAACTTTCACCCAATACCAATTATACAAGTAGTCCTTACTTCACCGCCGTTGACTTTCCTACAGCTCAGATCGGCTATGCGGTGGGAACGGCAGATAAAATCTTCAAGACCACGGATGCAGGAGAATCTTGGCAGGAATTGCAGTGGAGTAACGCCGTGACGCCGTATCGTAGATTAAGTGATGTTTCTTTTCAGGATGATGAAAATGGATTCGCCCTAGGTTATCAGGTAGATAATATTGAACTCAATATTGGCGTCTACACCCCCTTACTTTACAGAACCACCGACGGTGGGCTAAGCTGGGATGAACAATTATTGACAGAATCGGATCACCATTATTTCGATCTATACCAAACCGGCACGGATACCCTATACATCTCCGCCGTCAATCGCAATTACATCTTCCCGACCGATCAACTGCTCCGATCTACGGATAGAGGCCAAAGCTGGACTTCTCTGATTCTTCCCGGCCTTACTACGCAGACTGGACTAGTGCTTCGGGGGGTGCATTGGTTCTCTGCTCAGGAAGGTGTAGTTCTTGGATCAACTGAATTTTCTGGCAATGAATATCATCTCTACAAAACTTGGGATGCGGGAACTACCTGGCTTAAGATAGCCCTACCACAAGGCATTGCTCCGGCTTTTACCAAGATACCGAATTTGAATTTGGCTTTTAGTCAGGATGAGGGGGTGATTGTGGGAGCCACTGGACAAGTGCTGCACAGCAAGGACCGAGGTGAATCTTGGACCACTATCCAGCAGGGATTACCAGATATTCGCCAATTCTCTTCCAGTAATACAGGACTACTAGCTGTTACCGCTGGTGATCTATTTTTACAAAAAAATGGAACCACTTGGGCTTCCATTCATACCCCTGATCAACCCAGTGGCTATGATAAAGGCTTTGACAAACTGGCCACTTCCGGGACGGGCAAAAGGGCGTTGATCGACATTTACGACAATCTATATACTTCAACAGATGCAGGTAGTAGCTGGCGCGCATTCTTTACGGATATTGACTCCATAGCCTTGGACATAAAATATGTTGGGGATCAGCTTAATGTGCTAGCTCGAATTATTGACGGCCGCCTGATGCTGCTACAAGAAAAGGTGGCCGGAACCTGGGAAGGTCATTACATCACTGACAACATTTCCGTTCCAACCAACAGCGATCTGCAATTTGTGGGAAATGACACTGTATTCGCCAAGATCGATAATCGTCTATTTGTTTCCATCAACGGCGGTACGCAATGGAGCCCGGTACAAGGTCTACCTGCGGAAGCGATTATCCAAAGTTTTACCATCAATGAAGAGGGATGGGCCATGATGCAGAGCAGTGGCGATCACCTGTACATATCCAAGGATGCAGGACTATCCCGGTCAGAGACCTATTTACCGGATGGAACAGCTACCGATCTCAAGTCTGCTAGTCTACGAGCCTTTGGACGCCTTTCGGCCGACCATCACTACCTGATTTTTCACGCAACAACAGACCCAGATCAAGACAGATTTAAAACCTTTCTCTTCACAAGTACAGATGGTGGCCAAAATTGGGATTGGCAACCGATGCCCTTCAATAAAGAGCCACTCGATTATGGTCTGAGCGCAGCTTTTGTCGAAGAGGGTAGTTTATACTTAGGCTCTTCCAATGGTACCATTCTGCGTTTTATACCCGAAAATATAGTGGGCCTACCAGTACTAGAAAATGACCCTTCCGTTACCGTATTTCCCAATCCTTTCCATTCAGAAATTCAAGTCTCAGGATGGGAGGGACCTATGGTTTACCAGCTTTTCCATATCAATGGACAATTGGTGCAGACGGGGCAATCTTCGGATTCTACCCCAATCAGGCTCCAGCCAAACCTCCCTAGCGGACCCTACCTCTTGAGTATACAGAACAGTAGCCGAATGCAAACCATCAAAATCCAAAAGCGAGATTAACCTCCACCCCCTTACAAAAACCAGTTATCATGAAAACAAATAGAAATAATACAAAGCCACTCAGTACTTCCCGGTTTCCCAAACCGCTTTCCTGGCTTTCGACGCTTATTATCGCGAGCACGCTCTGGTATTGCCATAGTCACCAAAAGGCTAATGAAACAGCTACCCCTTTGGAAGTCATCATGAAGGTTCGGCAAGCAGCCATGTTACTAAGTCAGCAAGGGAAAGAAGCACTGACGACCCTACGAGACAGCAACTCGTCTTTCACTTGGAAAGATAGTTATGTGTTTGTGGTCAACTGCAGTGCAGATTTAGTGCTGGCCAATCCTGCCTTTCCAGAAAGAGAAGGCGGGGATATCCTCCAACACCTCGACTATCAAGGCAAACAATACGGAGTCGAATTATGTGAAGCAGCCAACCCAAAAGGCGCCTGGATACAATATAGCTGGCCCAAGCCCGGTGATCAAAAACCTCAGCGGAAGATCAGTTATTTAATTAGCGTTCCGGGACAGCCCTATCAGGTAGGTGCGGGTATCTACGACTCAACCTACACCTTACAGGAACTCAACGAAATGATCCTCAGCAGTCCATAATTGGAGGAAGTGAAAACCAAAAATAAACTTTGACTACTCTGGTGAATTATATGTTTATTTGGTTGTCGGAGCGATATTGAAAGCCAATATCGCTCCTCTTATTTTGTTGAAACTTACAGTTTAGCAGGATCGTAGTAATTTTCAGGCCTTCGTAGACAACAACTAAGGCCCTTTGCACTGTTTCTATTGCATCCCGGAATTGTTTAATTTAGAAGCATGAAAATCCTTTGGTCTTTGTTGCTGATCGTCTTTCTATGGAGTTGCCAATCGAGCAGGGGACAACAACTCGGCATACAAGATGAGTTTGAGGATCGACTACTCCAAATGTACTTGCCACAATCTCATCAGGATAGCCTGGCCTTAAAAGAGTATTTGGCTAAACTAAGACAAGCACTACGTGCCTCAGATCTGGATGCCTCCGCTCAGTTCGACCTTTGGTTTTATCTGAATCAATTCACGCAAACCGACGCTTTCCCTCAATTATTCCCAGAGAATAACGAGTTTAGAGAAAACCTAGCCCGCTTTATAACGCCTCAGGAGCAAACCCGCTTTGCCCAAGCAGCAACCTTAGCTTATTTTCGGCAAACCTATCTCGAACAACTCTTCAGCCCCCCAAGCAAAGACCGCCCCTTTTTTCAACTGGATCAAAAGTCCGAATTACTAAGGGAGTTGATGACTTACCCCTTTGGAGAACTCAATAGTCTTTTAGAGATTGGAGCAGGCGATGGTGGCTTTGGATTGCTCCTTCAGCTACTATTCGAAATAGAACATTTGTACCTAAATGAAATAGATAGTAATCGACTCATGAGTATCAAGCGGCAAGTCCAGCTATTGCCGAGTAACCTACCCCAACCACAAGTCGTTGCAGGTACTACCGATGGAATCGGCTTGAAGGATGAAATGGTAGAAGCAGTCTTGATCCGGAACAGCCTGCACCACTTTGAATCGCCCGAACAGATGTTAGATGAAATAAAACGGCATCTTTTGCCCGGTGGAAGGCTGTATTTGTTTGAGGAAGTACTTGACCCGATCTCCGGTCATCAACATTGCGAAAAAGCCATGACCGAAGATGAAATTCGATTTCTCCTGCAGATCGAAGGTTTCCGCTGGATCCAAAACTATTCCCTCACTTCCGACTGGCAGAAAATCATGGTTTTTGAACCACAGGGTTTGGAAAACTAATTCTACAGCTATTCTGACTCGAGCCAATACTGATCCAAACTACCAAGACGTTCTCGCCAGAAACGCTTAAGAATGTAGAATTGGACGAACATTACGCCAAGAAAACCTGCGGAGATCAGGTATCTTTTGGTATTCCATTCAACGCCATATAGAAAGAACAATAATAAGGTGGCCATAGCCAATAGGCGACCGATTAAGTTTAGGCGAACGAATTGTTGTAACCGGCGACGATAGTCAGCCAAAGATGAAGCAAGGCTTTCATTCGCTTTACGCTGACTAAGCAGTCTAATTCCCAACAGATGATGCCCTAACAATAAAGCAAATGCCACTACCAACAGTGCATTCAACCACCATGGCTTTTCATGTCCATCAAAAGCATCGTAAAACAAAAGCAAGAACGCCGACCAGGCTACAGACTCTATGAATAGGACCTTGCGTGAACGTGCGATTCCCGGATGCTTTCCAGAGTGAACCAATTCCTGCATTTGTTCTACCGTCAAATTTGAGGTCGATTGGTTTTGCCAATCGGTTTTTAACTTATCCAAATCCATTATTTCTCACTTAATAAGGTTTTTAATTTTTGTTTTATCCGATGAAGACGGGCCCCGACATTGGTCGCAGAAAGCCCCACAATCTGAGCAATCTGTTCATAGCTCAGGTCATCCAAATACAAAGAGACTATGGCTCTATCTATTTCCTTCAGCTTCTTAATAGCATTCCATAGTTTCCCAACTTGCTCATCACGTTCCTCCGGTAGATTGACTTCTCTTTGCGGAAGTTCAGCTGGAAAGAGAAGTGAAGGACGCTTTTTTCTAAAGCTTGCCAAGGCCGTATTGAGGGCAATTCGGTAAATCCAGGTACTGATCTTAGCCTGCCCCTGAAAACTAGGATAGGCCTTCCATAAATGATAAACCATCTCCTGAAACAAATCTTCACGATCAGCTTCTGTATCTCTATACAGCCCACACAACTTGTGTAAAATAGCTTGGTGCTGGTCCAGAATTTTCATGAACACTTCTTCCATCAATCCGCTTTTTCAAAACTAAAAGTTCGACCTCTTCCTTCTGCCTTTAATCCCACAATCCGATTTTCTGCCTCAACCTGAAAGGTAAAAGAAATATCTACTTTGCTTCCATAAAACTGGTGCGTTCGTGTTGGGGATAGGAGAAAGGGAGGACGCCCCTGCAGCTGCGCGAATAGCTGCTCATCATGTATAAAAACACGGAGTCGCTGTCCTCCTTTACCAGATACAAAGTTTCCAATATAATGCTCTAATGGTTGTGAAGAAAAGGCCTCGGAAGGAGGAACTTCAGGTAATTCAAAAGGTAAACCCAAGACGATCCGTTCCACATTTTGCCAAATCATATCAATCGGTAAACCAGAAACATTCGACAGTATAACAATGCTCAGTTCTTCCTCAGGGTAAACAGCAGATACAGCCGAACACCCAAAGGTGCCACCACCATGAAAATAGGTCAAAGGATGGCGCTCCTGCGCTGCTCGGATAAACCAACCATAACCATATTGGGCAGCCTCATGGCGTTTAGCCATGAATCCATTTTTGGGCCTTACTGCCTCTGCTATAAAGCCCGGTTCTTTGCGTTTTTGTAAGATGTATTGATTCCACCGAAGTAGGTCACTAGCACTACTATACATATCCCCACCACCTTTCAGAGTCGAAAAATCTCGGTACGGAGCCGAAATGAGTTGATTATCTGGCATCAGATGGTAGCCCTTGGTCAATTGAGGGATTATGGCTAGGTTATCATCGAACCCCGAATTTACTAGACTTAAAGGTTGGCCAATCTTTTCATCCCATAGCTGCGGAAACGAGATATCATATACCTTTTCAAGGATCGTGGCCAACAGGAAATAGCCCGGGCTACTGTAAAAGAAATTCGTCCCAGGTTCAAATTGAAGCTCCATCTTTCGGATAGCTTGCAGTATGCTTGAAGTAGATAGGGTAAGTCGAGATTGAATAGTCCAATAGTTTTCCATCCCCTTATGATGAGGGATACCTGAAGTGTGTGTCAAAAGCTGCTGGATCGTAATTTGGTCCCAAGTCTCACCTTTAAATTCTGGTAAATAGGTAGTAATTTGATCCTGTAGCTTTAGTTTTCCTTCGTCCACGGCTATGCCAATAAGCTGAGCGGTAAAGGACTTTGAAATAGAGGCGATCCGAAACCTATGATCCACTTCCAATCTAGCATTCAATTCCTTTGAAGCTTGCCCAAATGCTCGATGATATTGGATTTCTCCACTCTTTGCAATGAGACATACCCCTGAAAAACTAAGCCGTTCCTCTTCTAGAGTCAAATAACTTTGTAGTAGTTCATAGCGATCTTGAACTGAATGTTGACCCAAACTTGACCAGCAGTAAAGCAAACCTAATAGTACCATAATACCTATTCTCATCATTTTGATTTTTGGCCCTATTAGTTGCAAGCACGATCATTTTATTACAAGATCAGTAAAATTTTTTCAATAAAGGTTCAAACAAAAGCCGATCACTACCTTTGGAGAAATGCCATAGCCATAGTTCGCTTCGTCTTTCACCAAAAGATTTTTTTAACAGAGGTTAATCTTTCATTAATGCACAATATGGACTGGATCATGCCCTAAGAAATCCCTATTTTACAACAACGGCGTAAACAATCAATCTACAACTACATATGAAAAACGCACTGTTAATCTGCCTCCTATTAGCGGGGCTAGGTACCTCCTGTACCATCGAAGATCGGCTGGAACGAAGAGAAGACCGTTTATTAGGAACTTGGTACTTTGATCGAGCCTTTTACAGAGAAGATGGCGCACTCTTCCGCGACAACGTTATTAATGAATTCGAAGGAGACGTCATTACCTTTTTTGATGACTACACCGCATTGTATGAAGATTATGATCTCAACGCAGCCTTTGATGGCCAATGGGAGATCTTCGCTGATCGCGCCTTCTATGATGGTGATGACGATGTTGAGTTTTTCCTAGACATGAGCTTCTACGATTACGTTAACAACGAAGACTTTGCCTACTATTCTCGTGTTACCCGCCACACTCGCAACCGGCTAAATATCAGAGTAAATCTGCGAAACGGTTTCTACACCTTCAAGCTGAGGCGATAAATGAGACGAAGGACTTGTCCCGTATACGATTTCCTTGATCAGGAATGTCGCTATAGGAACAATTCTCCACCAAAAGGACTGAGAAGGCTTTCAAAACCTAATTTGCTTTGTACATTGCTTTTAGTATGAAAGCCTTCTATCTCCCATTCCTATTACTTTTCAGCTTTCTAGCCCAATCAGGGCTAGCGCAGTTCCATACCAATAGCAACGCCAGCAAGCTCCCCAACAATTGCTTCGAACTCACCCAAGATGCACTAGATCAAAAGGGCACTGTTTGGACATTAGGTACCATCGATTTTAATCAGCCTTTCGACACCATCGTATGGATCATGCCAGGGGAAGTTGATGAAGGAGGAGAAGGAATGGTCTTCGCTTTTCACACAGGCATTATTTCTTTGGGTAGTTACGATGGGCACATGGCCTATGAAGCCCTACCTTCCATCTTAGGAATTGAAATTGACACCCGCCAAAACCCAGAACATGGAGATCCAGCATACGACCATATAGCACTGACCAGAAATGGAGCAGTAGATCACGAAAGTAGTGACAACTTAGTTGGCCCTGCAGCCTTGTCCCCTACACGCGAAAACGTGGAAGATGGAAATTTTCATAGTCTTCGAATCCGATGGCGCCCTCCCAATAGCTTTTCGGTCTATTGGGATTGTAATCTCCTGATCAGCTATTCTGGGTTTATAGTAGAGGATGTCTTTGGTGGCAATTCTACGGTACGATGGGGGATGACTGCCGGCACCAGTGTTACGACCCAAAATAGACATGTACTTTGCCTGAGTGGGCAGCCATTAAATGAATTGATTGATCAGACTATTTGCCCAGGTGGGCAGACGCAGCTCAGTACCAGTTTTGAAGCGGAGAAATACCTATGGAGCCCTGCGGACGGCCTAGATCGGGTGGATATACGAGATCCAATGGCAGCGCCAGCGGTCACGACCACCTATTTTCTCCAAGCTACTGACGAATGTGGTCAGCACTTTGCGGATACCGTGACGGTTTTCGTGGAAGGAGAGCCCTTGGCACTTGATATACCGATAGATACCACCATTTGTGCAGCTGATAATTACATCATTGATGCCACCACTCCTGGCGCCAATTACCTCTGGTCAGATGGCTCCATAGGTAGCCAGTTGGAAGTAACTTCCTCCGGTACATATACCTTAAGTATCCAAACGGCAACTTGTGAGGCCTTGTATAGTCAGCAAGTAAACTTCGGTAGCCCACCAAGTCCTAATCTCCCGTCAGATACCATTTTATGCACGGAGAATAACCCCGCCTTAGATGCCACGGTTCCACTTGGAAGCTACCTTTGGAACGATGGAAGTACCAGTCCAAGTTTACCTATCTCTGCCCCTGGAACCTATAGTGTTACCATTTCAAATGAATGTGGCAATAGCTCCGCATCCACTCAGGTTCAGTTGCAATCTTGTGATGCCCTTTATATCCCAACCGCCTTCTCACCCAATGGAGATGGAATCAATGATGAATTCCTGTTGCAATCTCCTCTTCCTTTGCAAATCGAGCACTTCCAAATCTTTGATCGCTGGGGAAACCAGGTATACAGTCGGAACGGATCATTTATGCTCGATGAATCCCAGGGGTGGGATGGAACTTTCAGAGGCAGCCCATTGCCAGTAGGACCTTACATTTACTTTTTCCGGCTAGTCAAGGAAGATGGGACTTCAGAAATTAGATCCGGCGAGATCAACATTATCCGTTAATTGCCTATATTTAGGTATCTTTCAAACCCAGACTACGTATTACAAGTAGAACAGTAAAGTCTATTTTCCCCGATTGATGTGAGCTCATGGTCACCTATCTCTCCGATTATCTCCCGTCAAAAAACCCTTATCTCTTCTTGTTATGGAGAGTATCAAGAGAATTTGGCCAGGTTGTAAACACAGGGATGCTACCCAAACCCAAACTTATTTGTTTTTTATTTTAGGCCCACTCGCACGGTGAGCTTCGAGCAACACAAACATGAATACGCTTTTAAATAAAATCATATATTTTGGTATAGAAAAGGATACCCCTTTAGATGAACGCATCAAAATAAAGGGCATCAACTCTATTAGCCTGGCGCTCGTGCCAGCCTTGTTGTTTATTGTCATTCTAGAAAGTTTCAACCCAACTGGAAATTTAGCTTTTGTAGGCCTGATCGGCGGATATCTTGCCATTATCGCTGTTATTCTATTCCTAAACATCAGACATCATTTCCAGGTCTCCTATCATCTCATTCTTTTCTTAGCGCCCTTTGGCGTTTTTGCCGAGATCGTCTTGTTTGGCAACTCACTCCGTGCGGACACCGTCTTTATGATCTTGTTTGTTGCAGCCATATTTCTTCGCCCAGAAAGAAGAACCATGATTGCAGTCTATATCCTGTATGCCGTACTCTTGGTTTCTTCCCAAGTATTCTTGTATTTAAATCCGCCCGTCATTGAATCGCACCCTTACGCCATAACCGAATACACGGCATTGATATTGACTTTTCTCACAGTTATCTTGATCATTGACAACTACGAAACGGAAAAGACGATAGAGCAGCGTGTTGGCGCTCAAGTCTGAGTCTGTCAGTTCGTCCCGCTTCACAGAGCCTAGGAAGGCCAGCGCCCGGTTCCAGGCGTCTTCAGCCGCCTCGCTGTCCGTAACTTCACCTTCACCACCAATCTCAGGCAGCCGCTGCGCCAGGATCGCCCCTGCGCGCCACTGCCCATCCGTGGACCGGTCTGAGGCAATGCGCACCGCCATGTCGACCTGATCGGATTGAGCGAAATAGTGCTGGATGCACTCGCCGAGGTCCGCGCCTTCAAGGTCCACGATGCCTTGGTAGCGTTCCGTGTGCTGGCCCTGATCAACCGTGAAGGCGATGTAGCCCTTGCCCACGAGCGACCGGAAGTCGTGCATCCCCAAAGCGTCGTACTTGGCCTGATCAAACTGCGCGTAGCCGCGTAGCTCACCGCTGGTGGTCACGTCAGCAACCAGCATGTTCACCGGCCCATCAGACTGGGTCTGCAGGATCAGCTTGCCGTCAAACTTCAGCGACGAAGCCATAGCCGCAGCCAGCGCCGCAGCCTCAGCCAGCAAGGCCGCGATGGGCGCGGGGTACTGATGCACGTCGAGAATGTTCTGCACGGTCGAACCCAGTCGCACCAGACGGCCGGAGATGTCCGTGCCGTGCACCATGTAGGGCTGGGCGAAGTTATCGACGTCCGCGCGGGTCTGATCGAGCGTAATGGTGGTCATGGTCTCTCGGCGTTCCGACTAGTTCAGCGCGCCCATGCACCATGCAAGAACCGCTTTCTGAGCATGTAAGCGGTTTTCGGCTTCATCAAAGACCACCGATTGCGGACCATCCATGACGCTGCTGGTCACCTCTTCCTCCCGGTGCGCCGGCAGGCAGTGCATGAAGATCGCGTCCTTGTCAGCACGGGCCATGAGCGCGTCATTCACCTGGTAGGGTGCGAGCATGTTGTGCCGGTTGGCGGCGTCCTTGTCGCCCATGCTGACCCAGGTGTCCGCGATAACGGCATCCGCGCCTGCAACGGCGGCCTCTGCGTCGTTGGTTAGGGTCACAGCCTCACCAGCGTAGGCTACGGCCTCAACAGGCGGGGCCAGCTCTGGCGGGGTGCCAACGCGGACGTGGAAATTGAACTGCTTGGCGGCTTCCATGAGCGACACGGCGACATTGTTACCGTCGCCGACCCAGGCCATGGTTGCACCCGCAACGTCGCCCTTGTGCTCTTCATAAGTCATGACATCGGCCATGAGCTGACAAGGGTGCGAGCGATCGGTCAGACCGTTGATCACCGGAATGGTCGCGTGCTCGGCCAAACCCAGCAGCAGGTCGTGGGAGTAACAGCGGATCATGATCGCATCGACGTAGCGGGACAGGACTTTAGCCGTATCATGCACGCTTTCGCCCCGGCCGATCTGCATGTCGCTGGCGCTCAGCACGATGGCGTCGCCGCCCATTTGCTTGATGGCGCATTCAAAAGACACGCGCGTTCGCGTCGAGGGCTTTTCGAAGATCATGGCCAGGGTCTTGCCGGCCAGGGGCTTCTTTTCGGATCCAGCTTCCCGGGCCGCCTTCATGGCTTTGGCACCGTCGAGAATGGAACGAAGATCGGACGCCTCAACGTCCTTGAGGTCGAGAAAGTGGCGGGTCATTGCAGGCCCTCTTTGTCTCTGGAATTTAGGATTTAATCTCGGCAGCAACGGCACTGAAGGCTGCGAGTGCTTGGTCGATTTCCGCGTCATTGACGATCAGCGGCGGCAGAATACGGATGACATTCTGGCCTGCAGGCACGGTCAGCACGTGATGGTCGTCCCGCAGGCGCGCGACGATGTCGCCGCACGCGTAGGGCTCTGCGATCATCAGACCCTGCATGAGGCCCGCGCCGCGTCGGAGTTTGAAGACCTCGGGATGGTCGTCCACAAGCTGCGTCAGG
>ENA-UENX01000431-UENX01000431.1-marine-metagenome-genome-assembly--contig:-NODE-431-length-18202-cov-3.442072_pt1 | contig 18202 bp, 19 predicted proteins | sample MGYA00237875_ERZ529327 | MGnify/ENA primary metagenome ERZ529327 (study PRJEB26372, sample SAMN05368347) | marine metagenome | biome: cultured habitat; feature: ocean water; material: water; isolation... | reverse complement strand
CTATAGATATTGGATCCACTCTGGTAGACTAACTTCTGTTCATCTCCAGAAAAAGCTGGATTACTCTCCCGTCCGACTGTATTGGTTAGTTGTTGAGTAGAACTAGTACTGAAATCGTGTAGAAATAAATCTCCATTTCTAACATACACTTTTTTGCTCCGATCCTTATTGTAGGTTCCACCGACTGGTAGGTTCAACTCTTCTTCTAACTCCAGGGCTTGAGGCGCTGCCCCGTCCATACCGACCTTATACCAAGATCGGAGGGTATCCTGATTCGGGTTCCACGAGAAATAAATGGTTTTACTGTCTTCAGACCATCTAATACTGTTCGGGGAAAACCCGACAAATTTTTCGCCCTGCATGATTTGGGAAATCTCTAGGCTAGAACGATTTGGCACCGTCTGGCTCAGGCCCATGGTAGCAAAGAATAGTAGAAAGGAAAAGGTCAAAGTTAGTCTTGCACTGCCGCAAGATTTTATTAGTTGGAAGCGGGTCTCTATGCTGTTTGTCATATATTTACTTGAACTGATCGATTAATGAGGAAAGTCCCTTTGGGTTCCTATAATTTCGAAAATTAGAAAAAATACCATAAATAACCGGTTCTCTGGCCAATAAGTAGTACCACTATCTGTGCTGCTTAAGGTTATCAGAGTGAGAAATACGCTTCCTACTGCGGATGAGTTTAGAAAAGAAAACAGCTGAAGATCAAAGTCGGTATTGCCCTAATTGTCACTATCCGTTGGCTAAGTTTGGTGAGCATTGCTCCAACTGTGGTCAGAAATTCACGGATGGACGGGTCCCCATTTGGATTTTCCTTCATGACTTGTTTGAAGCTATTTTCAATGTCGACTCCAAAATCTTCCAAACCATTTTCAGCCTGTTCAGGCCTGGTAAGCTGACCAACGACTATTTTAAGGGACGACAAAAACGCTATGCTACGCCGCTACGCCTCTTCCTGATCTTGGCAGTGCTACATTTTGCAGCTTTAAGTCTTATCATCGCAGAAGATGATATTAATGTATTTGACTCGGGAGACACCAATGAAGAAAAAGATGCGTATTACGATCTGTTTCTCGCTGATTTTGACACGATAAAAGCAGATGTCTATCCGCTTTTTCAGAATCAGAAGTCGGTGATAGCTGCCATTGATACACTAGAAGTTCGACTTGATGAGTTGACCCAGGATAGTACCACAGCAGGGTACCTAGAATATCAAGGCCAATTTAATTTTGAAGGTCAATCTATCGAGATGGCAAAGGTGGATGTGTATACCAAAACACCACGGGAATTGGTTGATATGTATGGCGTAGAGGGTTTTTGGCACAGATTACAAGTTCAACAGGTAATACGAATTAAGAAGGACGGTAGTTCCTTTTCTAGTTTTGTGCTAGGAAAATTAATCTGGATGGTAGCCTTGATGATGCCTGCCCTTGCCTTTACCTTGAAAATCTTATACATACGTCGCAAAAAGTATTTTGTAGAACATCTAGTATTCTCTTTTCATTACCATGCCTTTGCTTTTCTAATCTTCACAATGATCTTTTTAGCTATTAAGGGATTTGATATGATAGGGCAGGAAATGTCTGAAGATGAGATCGCTCCCTGTATCGGTGTGGGGATGCTGGTAGTCATGATTTACAACTTCATTGCCATGCGCAGAGTATACAATCAGGGTTTCTTCAAGACTTTTATAAAATACAATGTGCTGAACTTCTCTTATATCTTCATATTTACCCTATTTTTGGTCCTCACTTTAGCGGTGAGTATTTTGATCTTTTAATTCGACTGGAAGGAAAATCCATCATGTCAGAGATATACGATAAGTATGAGACTGTAATTGGTCTCGAGGTTCATGTGCAGTTATCTACAGCTAGTAAAGCCTTTTGCGGAGACGATGCCCGTTTTGGAGGCGATCCCAATACGCATATCAGCACGATATCACTAGGCCACCCAGGCACACTACCCATGCTCAACAAAAAGCAGGTGGAATATGCGGTACGATTGGGATTGGCGCTAGGAAGTGAGATCAATCAAACCAACAATTTTGATCGCAAGAACTATTTCTATGCGGATCTACCTAAGGGATACCAAATCACACAAGATTTGCGCCCTGTTTGCGTAGGTGGAAATCTGACGATTAGAACAGAATCCGGAGAGAAGTCCATTCGCATTCACCATATTCATATGGAAGAAGATGCTGGAAAGTCCATCCATGATATGGCACCTCGCTCTTCTTGGATTGACCTCAACCGTGCCGGCGTTCCCCTCCTAGAAATAGTGACTGAGCCCGATATGCGTTCGGCAGCTGAGGTGGATGCTTTCATGACTGGAATGCGGCAATTAGTCCGATATCTGGAGGTTTCTGATGGTAATATGCAGGAAGGGTCTATGCGATGCGATTGCAATGTATCCGTAAGATTGAAAGGCGCGACGACTTATGGTGAGCGATGCGAAATAAAGAACTTGAACTCCATGCGGTATGCCAGACAGGCTATCAAATATGAGGTCAAGCGACAAATCGATCTCTTGGAGCGTGGCGGACAAGTGGAACAACAAACGCTGAACTTTGATCCTACAACAGGCGTGACCTCTCCCCTTCGTAGTAAGGAAGATGCACATGATTATCGTTATTTCCCGGAGCCCGATCTACCGCCTGTGATTGTTACTGATGATAACTTGGCTCAAATTCAAAGTGAGCTACCACCACTACCTTGGGAACTAGAAGCTCAGTTCCAGACGGAATTTGGACTTTCCGAGTACGACACCAAAATCCTCACGGAGGAAAAAGCTACTGGCTTATATTTCAGGGCATTGGTCGCACATACTCAGCATATCAAGGCTGCTGCGAACTTGGTCATCAACAAGATTCTCCCTTATTGTCAGGAGCAGGCTACGCCGATCTCAGCCTATCCACTTAGCCCGCAAAAATTGTCGGCTTTTATTTCATTGATCGAAGATGGGAAGGTAAGTAATACCATAGCCTATCAGAAACTATTACCAGCTCTGCTGGACAGTCCTACTCAAGAGCCCCTGGCCATGGCCCAGCAACTAAACCTAATCCAATCAGCTGACGAAGATTTCTTAACCCAACTGGTAGCAGAAGTCATTGAAGCTAATCCGGATAAGGTCGCTACTTATAGAAAGGGCAAAAAGGGACTTCTGGGCTTCTTTATGGGAGAGGTAATGAAAAGATCCAGAGGCAAAGCCGAACCCAAGTCGACCAACGCCCTGCTACGCAAGATGCTAGACAGTTAAGCCAATTACATCCAAGTTTATCTGTATTTGACTGGTAGTCAAAACGCTAGCACTAGCAGTTTTGCCCTTAGCTAGTTGAGCCATCACGGAAAGCCGGAGACCTAAGAGTCAACTTTTTTCCCTATCTTTCCTGAAATGCGCCCAAATGAAGCTATTAGATGATCAAGGTTCAAGCCTAAAACGGTACTACAGTATCGGTGAAGTGGCGGATATGTTCGGCATCTCCAAATCAGTCATTCGATTTTGGGAAAATGAATTTGACAGCCTTCGTCCGCATAAGAATAGCAAAGGAGATAGGCGGTTTACACAACAAAACATCCAACAGCTACGCGAAATTCACACCCTGGTCAAGCAACGAGGCTTCACCATTGACGGGGCGCGCCGCGAACTCAAAAATCAAAAATCGAGGATTAAGCAGAAAAAACAGATGCTAGAGAAGCTCAATGAAATTCGGAGTTTCCTGGAAGATTTAAAACACGAACTCTAAGCAGCGTATTGGAAATAGGAAAAACAAAAGCCTCCCGCCAAAAGAAATAGAATTGGCGGGAGGCTTTTTTATGCTAGAATTGGCGGCTACGGACGAGCATTTGGGATTTCCTCGGCAGATCGTGCATATCCAGTACCTACCTTTTTAGTGAAAGCTTTGGCCGCGTTCAAAGTCGCAAAGTACCCTAGATATACTTTGTAGAGCTGTAGACCATCTTCAGTTTCTTGCAAGGCAATGAAGCCATCAATATTGAGATCTTCGCTCCACTTAATCATAGCATTGTGGGCCTTTTCGTGGGTGGAATAAGCACCTACTTGAACGCTGTAGCCATCTTTGTTGCTAACGGTCTTCGGCTCATCATATTCCAAGGGTAGAATCGGCGGATGGCTGATGGGACCCAGTTTTTCTTCGGGTTCTACGGTCTCTTCTTTTTGAACAATGCGATCCTTGTTCACTCCAATTGAAGGATAAAAGTCCTTTGGACGTTCCTCCTGCCTTGGTTTCTTGTTTATTTCGGCCTTATAAGTGGTTGTCTCCACATTGTTTCTCGAAAAGTACAAACCTGCGAAAAGCACAAAGGATAATAATGCTACGCTGGTGATACTTCCTAATTCTCGACGTTGCTTTTTTAGTTTTCGGCGGTCCATGTCCTCTCGCACCCTTGGTACGTGCAGACTTTCAGTAGTTTGATTTTGACTTTTAAGCAGTAAGTTGACTACAAGGATCAACATAAGGATGAGCATGAAAAAAGCAGTCATGATCTCTCCGGAATACATTTCCATGAAGCTTTCCATCTTCTGGGATTTTTAGGCAGATTTAGGGAATAGGATTATAGTGTCAAAGGTTCCGGTAAAGTGGCGAAATGCAGTAATTATAGGCTTTACACCTACTGTTCAATCAGTAATGAATCAATAATTTGTAGTCGTGAAAAGAAAAAGGAATGTGTGTAGGAAGAAGCAGTTTAACAGATTTCATTCTACTAGTTTTTTCTCGTTCAACAGGATAAGATAACACGGGGTGGCAGAGTTTTAGTTCCCGAATGGGAAAAGAAATGACAACCACCTTGAAATACTAGTAGATTTGATTCGATAGATTAGATTTGAATGAGGAGTGTAGCTTTCGGTGGATAATTTAGGCTATTTCATCGAACTTGTAAAGGGGTTGGTAGAAAAAAATGTTGCTTTCAGGACTTGAAATCGACAACATTAACTCTTTCTTCACAGAAATCGAAGTCGACGTCGACGTTGGAGGCCACGATGAGAAGGCGGTCTCTTTTATACCGATCTATTAGTTCGCGATACCAGCTAACCCCTTGGCTATCAAGGTTGGTGGTGGGTTCATCTAAAATAATGAAATCTGCTTCCGAGCACAGGGCAAGTACCAATTTCAGTCGCTGTCGCATGCCGGAAGAAAAATCACGAATATTTTTATTGGAAGATTTTTGAAAGGCCAGTAATTCGATGATATCATCGGGCGTCATCTGATCCAAGAAGGGCTTGAAGCCTTGGTGAAAACGCAGGGCTTCCCGCAAAGTGTATTCTTCGATCAATTCGACGTAGGGTGCCGCATAGCAAAGGTGACGATAAAGCTGATCCCTAGGAATCTCATTTTGGGCATCATCACTCCAAAACCTGACTTTACCACGAGAAGGCGTAAGATGTCCCGCCAAGATTTTGAGCAAAGTGGATTTTCCAGAACCATTCGGTCCACTGATAGCGTAAGAATGACCTGTCTCTAATTCCAGGTTTACCCGCCTTAAAATCCACTCTAGACGAAAACGCTTAGATACGCCTTCTAACTCAATCTTCATACACGCTGCTTCCATTCACTTTGTGAAACCCTCTCACGATACCACCCTCTGCTGCCCGGATAAAGGAAAGAATCGTTTCTCGCTCAGCAGAAGGGGCGATGGTCTTTTCTATTTCTTCTAGTGCGTTGCTTATGTTGTAGCCTCTCACAAATAAGATTCGATAGATATCATGAATCTCTTTGATAACTTCTTCCTCAAAGTTTCGGCGGCGAAGACCAATGCCATTCACACCGGCATAGGCCAATGGTTCTCGGGCGGCTTTAATATAGGGGGGCACATTTTTGCGTACCAAAGAAGCGCCAGCGATAAAGGCATGCTGCCCAATCTTTGTAAACTGCTGAACGGCTACTAAGCCCTCTAGAATAGCCCAATCCTCAATCTCCACATGACCCGCTAAATTCACGTTATTGGCTAGGATAACATGATCACCCAAGATGCAATCATGTGCCACGTGAACATAGGCCATCAACAGGCAATTCTTACCTACTTTGGTTTTGTCGGCATAGGAGGTACCTCGATTCACGGTGACATATTCTCGAACGATCGTATTATCACCTATCTCGGCCGTTGTCAGCTCTCCTTGGAACTTCAAGTCTTGCGGAATTCCGGCAATCACGGCACCAGGAAAGATCTTGCAGTTCTTTCCGATTCTGGCTCCATCAAAAATGGTGACATTCGGTCCGATCCAGGTACCATCACCGATAACAACATCCTTTTCAATGCAAGTAAAGGGTCCGATTGTTACGTCTTTGCCTATCTTTGCATCTGGATGAACCACACTGTGAGATTGTAGATTGTTCATATATTATGAGCGCTTAACAATTTGTGCTGTTAACTCGCCTTCTGCGACAATTTTATTTCCAACATAGGCCGTACCCTGCATCTGACATATTCCTCTTCGGATGGGTGCTAAGAGCTCCATCTTCAAAAGAAGTGTGTCGCCTGGTAATACCTTGTTCTTAAACTTCACATTATCCATTTTAATAAAGTAAGTATCCCATTGCCCTGCATCGCCGACGCTATTGATAGCCAAAATTCCTCCGGTCTGCGCCAAAGCCTCCATGATCAGCACCCCTGGCATGACTGGATTTCCAGGGAAGTGCCCTTGGAAGAATAGTTCATTAAAGGCCACACTTTTCACCCCCACCACTTGCTGATCCGAAACCTCAATAATCTTATCCACTAGCAAAAAAGGATAGCGGTGTGGCAACCACTTCGCAATTTGAACAACGTCAAAAAGTGGTTCCTTATTTGGGTCGTATTTAGGCTTTCCTCTTAGTTTGCGTTGCTCCTGATACTTTTTCTTCAATAATGAGGTAAAAGCGACATTTGCAGAATGCCCAGGCTTGGTCGCAATGATCTTGCCTTTGATAGCTTTACCTAAGAGGGTAATATCCCCGATTACATCCAGCAACTTATGCCTCGCGGGTTCATTCTTGTACTTTAATTCCAGTGTATTCAAGACCCCTTCGCTCGTCACCTTCACTTGTTCTTTCCCCAACTTATCCGCTAAGGCATCTAGTTCGGACTGATCCATCAATCTATCCACAATCACGATGGCATTATCTAAGTCTCCCCCCTTTATCAATCCTTGCTTAAATAAAGCCTCTAGTTCATGCACAAAAACGAATGTACGACAAGGAGCCACCTGATTGGCATAATCTTGCCCGGTTTTGAACTCCGCATATTGCTGCCCTAAAACTTCAGAGTTAAAGTCAATCATCGTAATGATCTCAAAGGTATCAGAAGGCAGCGCTAATAATTCCGTACCGGTAACTTCATCGATATAGGAGATCGGTTCTTCAATGACAAAATACTCTCGATTGGCATTTTGTTCTTCGATACCGGCATCTAGTAAGGCTTTTACAAATGGGCCTGCGCTACCGTCCATGATCGGCACCTCTGGTCCATCGATTTCAAGCAGTACATTGTCTATATCTAAACCTCTAATAGCAGACAATACATGCTCCACCGTTCTTACTTGAGCTTCGCCCAATTGTAAACAGGTGCTTCTATCTGTAGAAACCACTCTATTGACATCAGCATTTATAATAGGCTGCTTTTCAAGGTCTATCCGTTGAAACTTAATACCGTGTTCCTCTGGAGCTGGTTTAAGATTAATCTGCACCGTCTTTCCGGTGTGAAGACCTACGCCATTTAGGGATACCGACTTTTTTATAGTCCTTTGCTTCATATTTCAGTCGACTAAAGATGTACAATCAATGCCCTTCCCTAATAAGGCTCTTCTTTGTATAAAGCCTTTTTCATCCAAAAGGATGCATGGAAGGGATGTATTATTTTGGAATTATGCGATAAATGGAAGTGCTGTCACTCCTCCGAATTTTGCTTTCTCTCTAGTAGATTAAAGCGCTTGTAGAGCTCTGGAAGTTTTTTAAAAACAGCGTAAGAGCGGATATAATCGCGATAAGGAATGGCTGGTGAACCGAACAAGGCTGTGCCAGGTTCTTTAACAGGGCCAGCAATTCCGCTTTGTGCTTGAATCTGAGTACCATCAGCAATAGTGACATGTCCGACGAATCCGACTTGCCCTCCAATTCTACAACTTCTACCAATTTTAGTACTTCCGGCTACTCCAGCCTGGGCGGCGATAACCGTGTCTTCACCGATCACAACATTGTGACCGATTTGGATTAAATTGTCCAACTTCACTCCTCTCTTGATCAAGGTACTACCCATCGTCCCACGATCAATCGTAGTATTGGCACCAATTTCCACATCATCTTCTACCACAACGTTGCCAACATGAGCGATCTTCTTATAGTGACCATCTTCCTGGGGTACAAAACCAAATCCATCGCTACCGATTACAGCATTGGAATGGATGATCACTCGATCACCAATTACAGCATTGGCATAAATCTTGACCCCGGGATACAGGATTACCCCCTCCCCTAGCTGCACATTCTCTCCCAGGAATACCTGCTCATGAATTTGACACCCAGCCCCTACTTTCACGCCTTTTTGTAAAACCGAAAAGGCACCAACACTAACCTCTTTCTCCAGCTGCACGCTCTCATCAATAGAGGCATGCTGGGCAATCCGTGCTGGACGGCTACTCGCTTGACCAAAATGTTGCAATAGTAGTTGAATAGCAGCATAGACGTTTTCTACTCGAACTAAAGTAGCTTCCACTGGCTTGCGAGGCTCAAAGTCCTTGCTCACCAACAAGATAGAGGCCTTAGTCGTGTAGGCATATTCCTCGTATTTCAGGTTACCCAGAAATGAGATACTCCCGGGTTCTCCCTCCTCAATTTTGCTGGGTCGGTCCACCAAAACAGCTGGATTTCCGTCCACAATTCCATCTAGTAAATCGGCCAAAGCCTGGGCTGTAAGCTGCATCCGGCAAAGGTAGAAAAAAGTTTGGATTGTCCAGCGCACAACAAAGTGATCTTTGATCGCTGTGCGGTTATGCCAGATGTGAAGAAAATGTATCTTTGCAAAAAATGTGTACCTTTGGATCGGATAATAAAGATAGGAACTCGAGGCAGTAAGTTAGCGCTTTGGCAAGCGAACTTCACCCAAGAAAAGCTAAAAGCAATAGGCGTCTCCGCAGAATTAGAAATCATTAAAACAAAAGGAGACAGAATACAAGATTTAAGTTTCGACAAAATTGAAGGCAAGGGCTTTTTCACAAAAGAGATAGAAGAAGCATTGCTAGCAGGAAGGATCGATCTCGCCGTTCATTCGATGAAAGACCTACCTACAACCTCTCCTGAAGGACTAGTTATTGGAGCCGTCTCTTACCGCGAAGACCCAGCCGACTGGCTCGTCATTCGGAAGGAAAAAGTGGCTGCAGATCAATTACTAAGCCTGCCAAAGGGAGCCATCGTAGGAACGTCATCTGCACGTCGTAAAGCCCAAATGTTAAATTTCCGCCCTGACATCCAACTAAAAGATATCAGAGGAAATGTGCCAACTCGCTTGGCTAAATTGGAAGCTGGTGATTTCGATGCAATCCTTTTAGCAGCTGCAGGCCTGAGTCGTTTAGAAATGGACTTGAGTCATCTGACCGTAATAAAACTCAATCCGAAAGAATTTATCCCCGCTCCTGCTCAAGGGGTTTTAGCCTTCCAAACCGTAGTAGACAATAAAGATATTAGAAGAGTATTACAAAAAATTCATCATCCCGAAGTCTCCAAAAGAACCAATATTGAGCGGAAGGTCTTGCAGTTATTTGAAGGAGGTTGTCACATGCCTCTAGGCGTTTACTGCGAAACTGATGCACAAGGTAATTATCACGTTTGGGCTGCAAAGGCTGACAGTTGGGAAAGTCCCGTCAAGTCGGTGCGACTGTCATCTAGTACTAGTTTTGAGCTCCCCGAACAAGTAGTATCAGCGCTCCAAACAAGCTAATTAATTCTCTCCAGGCCGTAGATAAATCAAATATAGGCTGACTGCTAGTAGGCAAGTATGCTTAAGAAGATAGGTTCGATAGATCCTGTCTGATGGCTATTGAGTAGAGCAAATAACCCATAGATAAACACAAGACTGACCTCCCACCCCATCCCAAACTTTTTTGGCTTAATTCATCCTTATCGGTTTCGTTCTTTAGTCAGTCTAATTGGATTAGAATAGCAATAATTGAAAAAGAGAAATGGCTAGGTTCCCTGCCACAGCTATATCAAATGGCAGTGTTTGGGTCTTATGCTTAGCTCCAGTTTTAACTTAGGTATAGTATTATGCAACAGAAGATGACTAGGATAGCCGTATTCTATGATGGTAACTACTTTTTACACGTTAGCAACTACTACAATTATGACCATCCTAAAAAGCGGAGGCTCAGTATCACCGGCTTACATGACTTCATTCGGCATCAAGTTGCCCTACAAGAAAATACAGATGTACGATTGTGTCAGATTGTAGATGCACACTATTTCCGGGGTCGTCTAAGTGCTCATGAAGCTAGTCAGCGCGGGTACACCCTTTACTGGGATCGCGTCTTCGATGATGTCCTTATGTCAGCTGGCGTAACTACGCACTATCTCCCACTTCGCGTATTTAATGGGCGGCGAGAAGAAAAAGGCATTGATGTATGGCTGGCCTTGGAAGTCTTCGAACAAACCTTCTATAAGCGGTTCGATGTTTTGGTTTTGATCACCTCTGACGGGGACTATGTGCCTTTGGTCCGCAAGGTTAACACCTTAGGGACGAGAGTTATGGTGATCAGCTGGGACTTTGAATATACTACGGATACGGGTAAGCAAATGATCACTCGTACCTCACAAGATCTCATTGAAGCAGTAACCTACCCAATTGCCATGCACGACATTATAGACGGGGCCAGCGGTCGGAGGGATCCCCTAGTAGATGGCCTATTTGTGCAAGGGGAAAGCAAAACTTCAGCTCCAGAAAAGAAAAGTGCAACCCCAGCAGCCGAGGTAAAGGTCAGTACTGTACATAGTCTCAAGAACGGTTATGGCTTTATTAGCTTCCCTCCCAACAATCTCTTTTTTCATTATACCAGTATTCTAGACGGTGATTTCAATGAATTACAAGTGGGTGATGAAGTAGAATTTACTATCGGTTTGAATGATGAAGGCCAACAAGTTGCTCAGACGGTGCGTTTGTTATGGTGGGATGAGGAAGAATAAACACATATTTATTAGTAGGGATCTCTCCCCTGATAGTGTATTCCGTGAATGCTTACAAGAACAGGGGTGTACCATTGAAGGTCAATCACTAATTACCTTTTCGGCACGAGCCTTCCCTTCCTATCCCAAGGCGGATTGGATCTTCTTCTACAGCGCTAAAGCTGCCGCCTACTTCCGCCAAGGCTTGGAACAACTCGGATTGGATTGGCCTACTCACACGCAAATTGCTACGATTGGAAAAGGGACTGCGCAATGGCTACAAAACCGTGGTATTGATGTTCATTTTATTGGATCAGGAAACCCCAAGCAGACTTGCGAGCAGTTTTTAATTCATGCCGCTAGCAAAACCGTACTCTTTCCACAAGCACTCCACTCCAAAAAATCCATTGAAAGGCTGGCAGGACAAGAAATAAAAGCTATCCCATTGATTGTGTATGAAAACGAGGTGAGGACTGATTTCACTTTGCGCCCCGCTGATGTTTTGACTTTAACCAGTCCCCTAAATGCTCAGGCTTATTTCAAGAGCTACCCTAAGGAATCCGGGCAGCGCATCGTATCCATTGGACCGACCACTAGTCTTGCCTTGGAAAAGATGGGAATAAAAGTAACCGAGGAAGCTGCCGAACCCAATGAGACTTGCCTGGCAGAAGCTGTTTTACGTTGCTTAGGCTAGATTTATCTTTCTGAAGCTGTAACTTTTGCCATATTTAGAGTTAAGATCATGATTCCAGAAAGCTACATTCGTTTGAACAAAACCACTTCTAATTTACCTATGCGAACTTTTGCTCTTCTATTATTTCTTCCATTCATTCTCCTATCCTGTAAACAGAAAGAAAACACCTCTGAGGTAGAAGGAGATACTTTACCCAAAGACTTCATTACCTTTTACGAGCGTTTCCTACAAGATTCGCTATACCAGATGGAGCACATTAGTTTCCCTTTAGAAGGCATTCCCGATAATGCCTTGAAAGGCGATCAGCTTCAAACAAACTTTAGATGGCAAGAAGAGAATTGGATTATGCATCGTCCCATCCAAAAGGATAGCACTGGATTTAGCTCTTCCTTTTCCCAATTGGGCCCGATCATTATTGAGGAAGTTTTGCACGAGTCTGGACAATATGGTATGCTTCGTCGTTTCGCCAATGATGGTGAAGATTGGCGACTTATCTATTATGCAGGTCTAAATCCATTGAAGCAGTAATCGAAGGAGAATAGTTCACCTACTCTACATAAACCTGCCGGACCACCAAAGCATAATAATCATCCTCCAAGGCGAGGTAGCCTTGTTCGTAACAGAAATGATATTGATTTCCAGATTTTGTCAGGTATTGGTTGGTGAAGTAGCTGAACTTAAAGCCACGCTCAAGTAATTGATCCCGATGTACCTTGGCTTTCCCCTTCGGGTTTAATTCTGCTAAGATTCTGCGGTTCTTCCGCAAGATATTATTGATGTTACGGACGAAGTTGGTGGCATCGCTATTCAGCTTATTATTGTAGCTACTTCGACATTGGGGAGAACAGAATTTCTTATCTGCACGACCAGTAAATTCGTCGCCGCATTCCAGACATTTACTACGCATACACAGAGAGCTTTATTCCCTCCAAGTTAGTGTTTGTCTGATAATCACAAGAATATGAGTCAATTACACCAACGCTGAAGCATGGTCATTACCATTTCTTCATATTGGTCTAGTGCGGTGGGTTTGAGGTAGTGTTCGGTAGATCCGTGAGCTAAACAATCGGAAAGAAAACTCTGTCCAGGCAGGCTTGATATGGTCAAGACTGGAGGGCCATTAAGAAACCCTTTCTCTTTGAGGTGATCCAATATCTCAAAACCATCCATACCCGGCAAGTGCATATCCAGGAGGATGAAAAAAGTGTCATTCAGCGGTGTTGTCTCAACATAATCGATTAGAGCTTTGCCGTCAGCCATATGAACAATACTAGCAGCTACAGGAGACTCGTCCATACAAAACTTAAACAACTCTACATCGGCACGATTATCTTCAGCAATGATGATCTTTTTTGCTGGGATCATATCAATTAGTTTTCTAGGCTGACATAGGAAGCCAATCCTATGTCCCTACGGGGGGGTGAACAAAGCTAAATCGTGTTTTGGAATGTAACCTCGCTGTAGAGGAGCGCTATGTATTACTTTAAAGCTAAGATGATATTAGGTCTATGTCAAATACTATGAGAGGAATAAATTAGGTTCTGCACTGCGGTACACAGATTAGGGGTAGAATAGTAGTCGAACCATTCGGAAGCTTAATCGGGTGTAGTGTCAGTGAGCAGGAATCTTTTAAACCCAACAAGTGAATTTGAAACATGCCTATTATAATATACTACTGTGGCGGGTGTTTTTATTCAAAAAAGCGACAAATTTTGCAGATCTAGAGCGCTTTCCCAGTGCTTTTCTGCTTGAAAATACCTGGTCGATTCACTAACATCCAATTGCCGGAAAGTGGAAGGTACTCTCCTTGAGGAAAAACCTGGAGGAATTGATTTTTGAAGAAATTCGAACTTGCTTCGGTGTCAGCCCTGCTTGCTGCCAAACGATTGTATAGCAAAATTCCCTCTGGAGAGAGATGACCTCGTAAGGCTTCCAGGAATTGCTGGCCCTCGAAATAGGTGGGAACCGTATCGTCCAGGAAGATATCCATACAAATTAAATCAAACTTTTGGGTAGCCTGAGCGAGATATACCTTCGCATCAGTACAGATCACTTCAATGGGAGCTGAAATGCTGGGTAAGCCATATTTGGAGGCTAGTCCAATCACTGCTTCGTCAATCTCGATAGCTGTGCACTGGAAGTCAGAGCCAATCTGTTTTTCTAGCAATAGCGGGACACTACCTAGCCCTAATCCTAGAACTAGTACGTTTTGGATCTTTTGTGCTTCCCAGTCCAGCAGCTTAAAGGTATCTCCAAAATTAGAATAGAGATCAGAGAAGGAATACACGGCATGGGCTGTACTCAGTTGATAGCGTCCTTTCTTTAGGCTGACATAGAGGTGAGGATTGTATTCGCTGGAACGACTCTCAATATGCCATTCGAATAGATAACTCAAGTAGTTTTTCCAGCGGGGTTCCGTGCTTTCCATGGAATGGTATCTATTCCCAGTTTCTGTATTTAGCGGTATCCTCAAAAATGCGAAGCATAATAATGCGATCTTCAACGGAAAAGTCCACATTTCTTCGGGCCATTACCCTCTCCATCGTTTCGAATGCCTTGTCATTTCGATACGTTTGGAAGCCTTTATGGCCTCCCCAAGAAAAGGATGGGATGAAATTTCGAGGGAATTCACTACCAAATACATTAGAGGATATTCCTACTACTGTGCCCGTATTAAACATGGTATTTATGCCTGTTTTGGAGTGGTCTCCCATTACCAAGCCACAGAATTGCATTCCTGTTTTAGCAAAGGAATTAGATCCATAATCCCACATTTTTACCCCCTCATAGTTATTCTTAAGGTTGGAATTGTTGGTATCTGCTCCAAGATTACACCATTCTCCAATCGCAGCATCTCCAAGATAACCTTCATGTGATTTACTGCTGTAGCCTTGCATAATGGCATTCTTAACCTCCCCTCCGATCTTGCAGTGTGGACCGAGTGTAGTGGCACCATACACTTTGGCTCCCATCTTAATGGTAGAGCGTTCTCCAACAGCCAAAGGCCCTCTAATCAGCACTCCTTCCATGATGGTAGCGTCCTTACCGATGTAAACAGGGCCAGTCTGCGCATTAATTGTCGCGAATTCCACGGTGGCACCGTGCTCCAAGAAAATGTTTTCTTTACCTAACACCTGATTGGTTTCGCTTAAAGGAGCAGATTTACGTCCCTTGGTAATCAGTTCAAAATCTTCTCGCAACGCAGCATCATTGATCTTAAAGAGATCCCAAACGTGATCCAGTTTAAGGTACTCCGTATCTTCTAAATCAAAGCCTTTCAGCTCACCGAAATCCTCGTCATGTATGAGTTGCTCCAGCTGTTCGCCGTTCAATTTCGCAGCAATCAACTCTTCTCCGCGCAGAAAAGCCTCATTAAAATCCATCTGTTGGATCAGTCGTACCAACTGGGGTGAAGGCAAAACACTACCGTTAATCAGGATATTTTCATCACTGTAATCGATGGGATACTTACCGGCGAGGTAGTCTTGCGTGATATAAGCGACTTCGCCGCCAAGGCTGCGTTCCCACTTTTCCCGAATCGTCAAGATACCAACCCTTAGTTCGCAAACAGGTCTAGTGTAGGCAAGTGGGAGGAAATTGTCTCGGGTTTCGTTATCGAAAAGGATAAGATGGGCCATATTAATTGGGATCAATGGGGTATTTGGGGAGAATCAATCAAGTCGTTGTACGCAAAAAAGTCCCATTCGGATCCAGCCGAAGGGGACTTTTCAAACTTTTTTGCAAAAGTTTTTCTAAGACTCTGTGTCAGGCTTAGAGAATTTATTGAACTTGGCAAATTTCTTATTGAACTTGTCAATACGTCCCGCAGTATCAACAAACTTCATTTTACCAGTATAGAAAGGATGAGAGTAACTAGAGATCTCTAGTTTAACCAATGGGTACTCTTTTCCATCTTCCCATACGATGGTATCCTTGCTTGGTGCACAAGAACGAGTAAGGAATGCGTCATCAGACGAGAAATCCTTAAATACCACAAATCTATAATTGCCAGGATGCGTATCTTTTTTCATAATAATTTTTTTTCAAGACCGCAAAGATAAGGTTTTTGTAAAAATGGTCAAATATTTAACCACTTTTTAGTGGATAATTTAGGCTGTCCTCTACGATCTCATCCTCCATACGATCACTTCCCACCAAAAAAATGCACTTTTTCACCTTTTTTGCACAACTAACCAATAATTATTTTGTTTAGTGATTAATTTTTACGGAATTTTGCAATTATATTTTTCGAACGAGCGCTTTTTTTGCGCTAAATTTTAACTGAAATTTTCTCAAAAGAGAAAAACAAGCAATAAAAACTTTTTAACAATACTTAAATCAAGCTAAAATGATGAACTTTTTGGCAAATCCGAAATCTCTTTTTGGAATGTGGATGATACTGGGATTAGTGCTGGGCCTATATTTCGGTTTCATCATCAACAGTATGACTATTGGTTTACCTATCGGTTTGTGTCTAAGCTTTCTTTTCGGGAAAGTGTCCTACCGTGTAAGCCAGAAGGTATTGCGATTTAGAGGATAAACGATCGCAAAAGGAGCCGATAAGTAGCTACATCCAAAAGAACAAAGTATCATATATAGAATGATCATGTCCCAAAAGAACAGGAAGTTGCTTATTGGTTCCTTAAATCACCTGCCTCAATGATTTCATTTCCAAGGACACCCTCACCCCACCTTCCAACAGTCTTTTTTTCGCCCCAAGCTCTGATATTCTTCATTTAACATTCAACATTCTCAATTAAAAACTGCTGTATCTGGATGGAAAGCGTACCAAGCAAACCAGTACAGTGAGACGCTAGGTATCTCCTCCCCTGATGCATTGGTAAATTGAGCTATACCAGCTTCTTTATCATATTTCACCCAAATCTGTTGCCCTGCCAAAGTATCTTGAAAGGATCGTCCTATCTTAACTAATCTCTTCAAAGAATAAGCCTTGTGTTGACCTTTAAGTGTTATTCCCAACACCCTTTCCTTTTTCTTGAGTTTTTTACTTTCGTGTGCTACTGGGAAATACAGTTTCGTGCTCCCCTCATACCCTGCGTAAGCTTTCTTATCATAGTCTCGCCGATAGCCCGTATCTGGAGTGAGTACCAGTGTATTGGGGTATTGGGCTTGCCATTGAGCCCAAGTGAGAAACTGGGTAGGTAACATCTTCAGTCGCTTTCCTGAGGAAGGCCCTGAGATTGCCTGGTTTTCAATCTGCGACCAGAGCGACTCGGTCTCTCTATCATATAAGAGCACATCACTATTATACAAGAGACCAGACACACCAAAACTGTACCTCTGGCCTTCTACATCCGCTTGAAAAACTATGCCGCTCCCACAGAGTGGACAGTAAGTGATCACTAAGGCCTCTCCCTTAATCCGATCATTAACCACCTCATGTCGGTCCATGATCTTAATGGGATAGGCTTTCGCTACTCCCTTGTGATAAAGCCCAAGTACGTATTCCTGCGCTCCCAAAAAGTCGGCAAACTCCGCACTCATAAACTGTGGACGATCAATGGCAGGAATGCCATCTCGAGGTGGACCACCCTGCCTAATGTCTTCTACTGGGATCAACAAATTCGATAGTTCAAAACCGTTCCGTAGGCTTGCTTTCGGGTATTCTTGTCCCGATAACTGTAGCGGAAAAATACAGCAGAAAAAACAGGTAAGGGTTAAAGAGTTAAATGCTTTCATGATCGTATGGAAATGTTCCAAAAGCATGTTACAACATTCTGCCCTCCTTTACTGTTCTTAAGCGGACACAAGCTTCTTGAAAATCATTAATAAGCATAGATCCTTATGTCAAAAGTGCCCATCGGCTTAAAACGTTCGGCCGCCATGATCGTGCTCCGGCATGAACAGTCTTTTCTTCTGCTAGAGCGCGCTAAGAATCCTCATATAGGTAAAATGGTGCCCGTCGGTGGCAAATTGGAACCCTTTGAGGATCCTTACACTGCTGCACTCCGCGAAACCAAGGAAGAAACAGGGATTAGTCTAGATCAGCTACAATATGCAGGGGTACTTATTGAAAGCTCTCCCAGTCCCTACAACTGGCAATGCAACATTTACGTAGCTGATATCCCTTTCCAAGATCCTCCACCTTGTGATGAAGGCATTCTAAAATGGGTTCAATACGAGGATATCCCAAACATCTTAACTCCTCCAACGGACTGGCAAATCTACCAGTACATTATGCGTAAGCAGGTCTTTGCATTCAATGCGGTTTACAATGCGGATCTTGAGTTGATTCGTATGGTGGATGAGATTGAAGGGAAAGTTGTGGTGAAGAAATAGTCTTAAGGTTGGGTCAAAGAATTCTGTGGTTGGTGGTAAACACCATAGCCTTCAGGCTAACAGCT
>ENA-UENX01000430-UENX01000430.1-marine-metagenome-genome-assembly--contig:-NODE-430-length-18261-cov-3.634134_pt1 | contig 18261 bp, 9 predicted proteins | sample MGYA00237875_ERZ529327 | MGnify/ENA primary metagenome ERZ529327 (study PRJEB26372, sample SAMN05368347) | marine metagenome | biome: cultured habitat; feature: ocean water; material: water; isolation... | reverse complement strand
GCCGTCGTAGTGGTTTCGATTACATTGCCATCTTCATCCTTCAAGTTCACCGTCACCCCTTCTACGCCAGTATCTCCATCGTCCTGAATACCATTGCCATTCAAGTCTTCCCAAACGTAATCCCCTAAGCTGGTTGTTTGATAAATACCTGCGTCTAAGGTTGGATCATCATCGCCACTTTCCAGGGTCGTGGTAGCCGTCATCCCGTTCATGGCAGGATCAGCATCACTATCTAGAGCGTCATCACCGGCATTCAATGGGCTATAGGTAAAACCACTTGGCAATACAAATTGTACGCTGTAAGTGCCAGGTGCCAAACCATCAAAGCCATATGAACCATCCGCTGCAGTGGTCGTGGTCTCGATTACATTTCCATCTTCATCCTTCAGGTTCACCGTTACTCCTTCTACTCCAGTATCACCATCGTCTTGGATACCATTTGCATTTACATCTTCCCATACATAATCACCCAGACTAACAGGTTGATAGATTCCTGCATCCAGTGTATTATCCGTTTCGCCATTTTCTAGATCTGTAGTAGCCGTCATACCATTCATAGCCGGATCAGCGTCACTGTCCAAGGCATCATTTCCACCAGCATCTAGCGGGCTATAGACAAAACCGTTGGGTAGTTCAAATTGTACACTATAGGTTCCTGGAATTAAATTGTCAAAACTGTAGGAACCATCGGCAGCAGTGGTAGTTGTTTCTATCACATTGCCATCAGCATCTTTAAGGTTTACCGTCACGTCTTCAACGCCGGTGTCCCCATCGTCCTGAATACCATTACCATTGGTATCTTCCCATACATAATCGCCTAAGCTAGCACAGAAAGCTTCATCAACCGTTATAGTCACTGAGGCTGAACCTTTACATCCATTCTCATCCATGACTTCTACAGTATAGTTAGTAGTGGTACTTGGGCTTACACTAATACTAGCGGTAGTTTCACCTGTATTCCAGCTATATTGATAGTCTCCCGTACCTCCACTTGCACTAGCAGTTAATTCAACTACTTGCCCATCACAGATCGACTGATCATTTGTGACTGAAACTGTGGGTACAGGATTAACCGTTACAGTTACATCTTTTGTTGCTTTACAGCCATTTTCGTCTTCAATCGTTACGGAATAGGTGGTAGTACTACCTGGAGATACGGTAATGCTAGCTGTATTGGCACCAGTATTCCAAGTAATCGTTAAATCTCCCGTACCTCCACTAGCTTCAGCGGTGAGCGTCGTGCTTTCACCTAAGCAAATAGCTACGTCATCACTGACGGATAAACTTGGACCATCTTGATTAGTCAGTGTAATGCTGCCCAGGTCGGTGGCACATGCACCATCGCCCCAACGAGCCGCCAGCTCATAAGTACCTTCACCTAAATTATCCACAGTGAAAGACCCAGTGTTATCTCCCACAGTATATGGGAAAGTTGTTCCTCCATTGATACTAAAGGAGATATTGGTCCGATCTGGATTGTCTGGGAATGTGAAAGTGATTTTGCCATTGCTGTCACCACAGGTAGGATCACCCTTGCTAGCAGCGGCTTCAGGCGTATCCAGGATAACAATCGGTGCTTCACCAATGTCCGTACAATTGGCTTTAGTTACAGTTAACTTCACCGTAGCGCTTCCATTTCCGACTTGATTTATAGGTAGTGTATAGGTCACAGTGTGAGGGCCGATTCCGTTTGCAGTAGAAGGACTAGCATTGGCTCCAAAATCCCAAGCATAACTCACGCCGGCTCCTTGATCTACAGCACTAAAGGATAGTGGTTCGCCAGAACAAACGCTTCCTCCGCCATTGATAATGGCTGATGGCTCAGGATCTTCTCCAATGGCAATACTGCCAATGGAAGTGGGACAGTCATCATCTCCCCACCTAGCCCAAACATCGTATGTACCTGGAGCTAGGTTATTATAAGTAACTGATCCTGAGTTATCAGGTACGGAAGCTAAATAGGTGCTTCCGCCATCCAGGCTGAATTCAATATTGGTTCGACTTGGGTTATCCGGGAAGCTAATCGTAATACTTCCATCAGAAGAGCCACAACTCGCATCTTCAGCAGCTAAACTGGCCTGTGGGCGATCATTTACGACCACTTTCACATCATCAGAATCCTGACAGCCTCGATCATCAGACACACTTACCGTGTAGGTAGTTGTGCTACCAGGACTAACAGTGATGCTGGCACTCGTCGCTCCTGTATTCCACAAATAGGATACGCTTCCGGCTCCATTAGATGCGGAGGCAGTCAGTGTAACACTCTCGCCTTCGCAAATCTCTTCATCATTCCCCGCATTGACGGCCAAATCACAGACAATAGTGAAGGTTAGGGTAACTTCATCACAGGATACCCCTCCACCATTATTATCTGTAAACACCTCTGCCTTGAGGGTATAGGTTCCTGCTCCTAGGCCAAGCGGTGTATCATTCAATTTATATCGATATGGAGCAGTGTTTTCCGTATGATCACCAACCATATTACCACTCACATCGGTGAAGACTACACTACTGGCACTTGAGCCAGAAACTACTGCCTCGATATTGAAGTTAAGCGGTAGCTCAGATGAGTTGTAGGAACTTCCATTCACTATGGTCGCGCCTAGTGTACCCGCGTCGGTATCGTAAAAGGCCAGTTGATCAATCACTGCATCACATTCAAAACACTCACTGGTCGTAGAAACACCACCTGCTATAATATAACTTTGACCATTGACCGATTGCCCATTTTCTCGATTTCGAGTGTCAATGGTAAAATTGACTGAAGTAGCCGAGCCAGGTACATCATTTAGCGTTAGCATAACGATGTTTAAACAACAATTCCCCAGGCTTAAATCAGGGCCATAAATTATGGTCTGCGCCTCGACGCCACCTGCTTCGGCTTTAGCCAGTAGATATCGCCCGTCATTAGTCATTTCCGAAATCGGCAGTTTAACCGTTACATCTCGAGGACCGCTATCGGTGGTTAAGGGAATAGAAAAGGTTTTGATATTATTGTAGGCCTTGAATCCATCTGTAAATTGCATACTTGGACTCAAGTTCTCTGTGGTATTTCTAAAGGCATATACTACCATAGACTGGTACTTACAGGCATTGGTAGGATCATGGGTAATCGTACTGGTATTGCCAGGAACTAATCCACGATATACATAGATTCCGGAGCTTTCTACCTGTGGAATTTGATAGTCTGTTCCATCAACATCAATCCAGATGTAGTCTCCCTGGCTGTTAGTCATATAGGTAATCTCTACTACATTTTGGAACTCTGTACCAGGGATTGAAATACTGGAGGTAGGTTCACATTTATCTCCGACTCCATAGATTTCAATTTTCTTTCCATCTCCACAAACGAATACTTCATCACCAGGATCATCCAAACAGTTGTCCAATACAGTGATCGTGACTACATTAGATTCTCCAATGTAATCATCACAACCATCTCTTCTACTGCAACGGATAAAGCAGGTAGTTTCAGAAAGTGGACCTGGATTATAGGAGTGCCCGTTGGCTCCAGCAATAATTGTCCAATTGGGATCATCTAAGCTCGCAGGTGGCACACAACTTGTCGTACTTTTAATCCAAATGTATTGGATGGCACCTGTTCCACCAGAAGGAGCCGTTTTATTAACGATGTTATCTGGATCAAAGGTTGGATCGGCACAACCCTCTTGGTCAACACCAATGGTACCCCCTGAGGTTACGTTATTACAAACACAAGGATCACCTTCATTTCCATTCAAGCGGATATTAAAATCTCCTCTCAAGCCATCTGCATCAAACCAGCCACTCGCGCCTAGTACATTCTCATTAAGGTTGGCACCTTTACCTACTTGGAAAGGTTCTCCTCTTTTAGCTAGGTTGAAAGATCCTTCACTTCCTTCAATATATCCGGCAATACCTGTATAGTAGTACCAGTTGCTCGTATTTGCCGTGTAGCAGCCAGGTAATTTCGGACTACCCAATGGAATTGATGAAGTTCTGCCAGTAAAGACAGCATACACATCAAACCACTTTCCAGATCCATTATTAGCATTCACTCTACCCAGAAGAAGTGCCGTACCGTCGGCAAATTCTTCAAAGGAAGCCCCATTCTCAAAACTATAGTTGACTCCTTCTAACCAAAAACCATAGTGTGTTGAGGCTAGACAACCAGAGGTATTACTTACTACCCTACTTGTACAGCCAGAGGGTAAACAACCGCTATTCAAGCCAACTTCTGTAGCGGTGGTCACGGTACAACCGTAGGAATCAGTCGCTGTAACGGAATAAATCCCTGCGTCAGCCAATTCAAAGCTATTGGCAATTAAAGCATCACTGCTCGAACTAGTTAAGGAAAAACCGTCTGGCCCTTCCCATTCATAAGATGCCAACCCATTTGGGTTTACACTTAAATTGACATGGTCATCGACACAAACATTTATACTGCAGTCGCCATCATTACTCCATCCTGTATTATTGATATTTTTTTCACAGGTAAGATGTAGATCGCATTCTATCTTGGTCAGACAGACCTGATCAATCTTGATATAATCACCGTTGGCATACCCTTCCACCCGTAGGTAAGCCGTACCACTCGGGGCTACCGAAGAAATACTGTAATATTTCAGTGTGTTTCCAACATCAACATCATGATCAATTTGGCGAGATTCTCCAGCAAGATAGTTGCCGCTAGAATTGTAAAAAGCAAGGCGGATGAAGTGGTTAAAAGATGGCTGGTGAGTTCCCGCCCAGAAATTAAGATCGATTTGAGTTCCTACACTAATGTTGTTCACTTGTTGCCAAAACCAGGCATTGCTGGTTGTAGCTTGTAGGAATCCATTGTTATGGCCACAAACCTGATAGCCAGAACCATAGTAAAGGTTGCCTCCAGAACTCAACCAACCTAGGGTTGAACCTTCAAAACTTGGGTTTACAAGGAGATTATCGGGACAACTACAAGTTAAAGCCTCATCGCTGTTCGCTAGGGCTAAAGAACCAAAGAGAGAGGCCCCAAATAGGGCAAGAGTGGTAAGGATAAGCCTCATACCAAAGTGTTTGTTTGTTTGAGTGGAAATACTGAGTGTTCGTTCGTCTCTGCTTGCTTGCAGGTGTGTATAATTGGGTAGAAATTTCTTCATGCGACGTTGTCTTGAACTGGGATAAATGGGTAGTCTGTACAAAGGATCAGGCGGTCTGCCCATGGGTCAGGGTGGACTATTGATTTGAATATTCTGTTGACTAAACTGCGATAGTAGTATTGGAAAAGTTGGAAGTTGTTTTGGACGGTGTAATGGAGAAGTAGAAAGGAGTGTTACCAGGTTTTTCTTAAGAATAGAAATAGACTTAGCAAGGTCACGAGTCATTGCCTCGTCACAAAGGATAGAGTTCATTCTTGTTGTAGCCTGTCCAAAGGGTTCAGTTATAGACATAGCTATCCAGGGAATGCCAGTGCATTCAATTTTCTCCATTAGAGTTGTTCGTGTTTGCCTACTATTGATTTAGCTAAAGGGTGCCTGTAGCCTGGTCAAAAGGGCGGTCAGTATCAACGTATCGATAGGGAAGGACTTTGAAACTTTATTACAACTATATATTGATAGTAAACTACATATCATTTTGGCTTGCCTCCTGCTGTTAACACAGAAACCAACATCCTTATAGTGTAATTTCTCAAAGTGCATCTTCCAATAGCAACATTGGAGGAATATGTAAGTCTTGTGTAAGAAACAATAGACTATGACCGATAGGGAAAGACTGTTACTTTCTAATTATTAAGTGAGGGAGAAACATAGAGTGAAAGAAAATCACTCAGGAATAATTTTTATAAAGGTAATATTGAAAGCTTAATACACCTTACTTTGATTAGAGAAAAAAATATTCGTACATAAACGACCAATATTCGTACGATTTCACGAAGAAATTCGAATATTCTTTGCGAGATGCCAACTTCTAAATACTAGGTAACCTAGACAAAAGGAAGGAACGTCGGCGATGGGCCACCGGGATTCGAGCCCCGTCCAACATTTCCAAAACCATCCCTTTTGCTTCCGTTTCCAGATCAACAATAGCATCTAGATTAACCAAATGAGATTGATGCACTCTAACAAAGCGATCCTCCTTGAGCTGCGCTTCGACACTTTTCAGTGTTTTGGACAGCACCAGGGACGGGTGCTTGCCTTGACAGAATATGGTCGTATATCCTTCCTCTGATTGACAGCGTATGATCGAAGCTTTCGAGACTAGATATGTCCCATTGGCATTCTTAATCAATAAGCGCTGCCCAATGGGAGGTAGAGATGTGTCACCAGTGGTCTTGTTGATCTGGGAAAGTCTGGACAAACTCTTCATGAGCCCTTCCTCCAGCATCTCGTGATCCAGTGGCTTCAACAGGTAATCTATCGCTCCTTTTTTCAGGGCAGCCATAGAATATTTAGAGCTGTCAGCAGCAATGATTGTTGATGGAGCAGTAGCAAATTTGGGATCAGCTAGTATAGTGGATAAACAATCCTTACCAAGATCATCCCCAAGGATCAAAATATCCGGCTTTGTCTTAGTCAATAGTTTCTTCCCCGAATGCACGTCTGTTGCCAAACCCGCAAAACGAATTTCAGAAAGCGACTTTGACTTCAATACCTGTTCGCATACTGCGCGTGTGCGTAGATCTGCATCCAAGATGACCAAGGAATAGATCATGGAGTTTATTTATTTACTAGGGTTAGTTGCGCAAGGTCATGCACGACCCAGCGACAGCTGATGCTATATCACAATCTTATTTAGCTTTTCGGGAAAATCCCTTCGTCTGGGACGAGAGAAAGTAATCAACCAGATCTGGATCACTAGTGTTAACGGGGATGATAAATTTTTCTAGTAGGGAGAACTAAAATTGCTAAGTCTAAGCTTATATCCTATGTATGGATTGGTGACTCAAATATAAGATATTTGTAATTATGAATCAAATATAGCCTTGCGCCTGCAGGTGAAATAACTCTGCATATTTGCCATCTTTCTCCAACAATTCTTCATGGCTTCCTAGCTCTAGTAGTTGTCCATGCTCTAAGAACAAGATTCGGTCTGCCATTCGTACTGTACTAAAACGATGTGAAATAAGTACAGCAGATTTATCCTCAATCAATGCCGAAAAACGCTGGAATACCTCGTGTTCGGCCCTGGCATCTAAAGCAGAGGTCGGTTCATCCAGGATCAGTAATTGCGCTTCTCTCATGTAAGCCCTGGCCAAAGCAATCTTTTGCCACTGCCCACCGGATAATTCCAAACCATCTGCAAAGCGCTTACCCAACATTTGTTCATACCGCTTAGGTAGGTCGTCAATTACCGTGTCCGCTAAGCTTTTCTCTGCCGCCGATTCGATTACCGAAAGATCTGACAACTGCTCAATACTTCCCACCGCTATATTCTCCCCCGCCTTCAGCTGAAATCGCATGTAATCCTGGAAAATGATGCCAATGTTATCTCGCAAGTCCTTCAGATCGTATTCTCGGAGGTCTTTACCATCCAGAAGAATTCGACCTTCGGTAGGCTCATACAGCCTGGCCAGTAATTTCACCAAGGTGGTCTTGCCGGCGCCATTCTCTCCTACCAAAGCCAGTTTTTCCCCAGGGGGCAAATGGAAGCTGAGATTGCGAATGGCCCATTTTTCACTATTCGGGTATTTGAAACTGACCTTTTCAAAACGGAACCCGTCTTGCAACTTTGCTGGGAACACCGCAGGCTCTGAAGCCGATTTAATGGTAGGCGTAATACTGAAAAAATCAAAGAGATCTTGAAGATAGAGGGCAGAAGAAGCAATATTTGAAAAGCGCATCATAATAGACTGTAGACGCGATTGCATGTTTTTAAAACTTCCAGATAGAAAGGTCAGCGTACCCACTGTAATCGTCCCACTCACTGTCTGCATAATAATGAATACATAAGCCCCATAATAAGCCAAAGTTCCTAAAGCACTGAGCACACTACCCCAAGCTGCTCTAGTAATGGCAAGCTTGCGATTAGCCCGATAGTAGGCCATGGATAGATTCTCAAATCGATCCGCAATGAAGTCAGCCAGATTGAAGGATTTGACTTCCTTCGCAAATTGATCGCTAGCTCCGATAAACCTAAGGTAATCCAATTCTCGGCGCTCCGGAGTCCAACTTCGAGTCAAGGAATAACTCCAACTATTGAAACGCGTTTCTCCCAGAAAGGAAGGGATAACCGCAATAATCAGAATTAGGATTAACCAGGGATTAAAAGCGACTAGGCCCGCCCCCAAGAAAAAGAGCGTAATCGTATCCTGAAACTGAGATAATACCTGGGTCATTAAAACAGTACGCCCTGTGGTTTGTCGGCGTGCCCGCTCTAGCTTATCATAAAATTCTGCATCTTCGAATTGGTATAGATCGAGGGTTGCCGCATGCTTTATGAGGTCCACGGAAGTACGATTTGAGACCAGGTCCCCTAGCAAGCTATCCAAAAGGGAGATACCGCGATTTAGCAGATCCGATACCACTGCGAGCCCAAGCTCCAAACCTACCATCAGCCAGAGATATCCTCTATCTCCAGATCCATCACCCAAAAGGCTAATGACCTCATCAATAATCTCCTTACCAATATATAGCATCAGCAAGGGGATAGCAGATTTAACAACCCTAAGGAGGACATTGGCCACGCTCATGCTTCGGTTGGTATTCCAAATCAGCTTGAAAAAACGAGGAAGGTTTCCGAGTGCGTCGAATTGTTCTTTGAGTGAGAGTTCTTCTTTCTTTCTAGACATACTGAACGATATTACTCCTTAGTGTACAATAAATGTAGGCATTTAGTTCTTTCTAGTTTCCCAGAAATTCAAGTCACTTAGCTTTGAAGGTGTATCTTTGCGCCGCTGTAGGAGAGATAGCTATCCCAAAAAGTATCTCCCTTCGGCAGTTTCAGCTCTTACTCATACCACTATGTCAAAAATAACCCAGGAATTAGATGCGCTCTCCGGGCTACTGGCCAAGGAAAAGCAAGAAGACTTTGAACAGCACCGCCAAAAGGTGATGAGTCTACCACTAGAGGAAAGAATAAAAAAAGGTTACTCCTGGTATCCCGTAACCGTCAGTCGCTCTGGCTATGCACTGGGGGAAAGAGCTTTTGTAACGGTCGAAACACCTAAGTTAGATGGCCCTCATCAATTCCGAGCGGGGAAAACCGTGAACTTCTTCACCCGTCAAGCAGATGCTTATCAGCCCGAAAAAACAGGTGTAATCCAATTCGTAGAAAAGGGTAAAATGAAAATCATCCTCAACGCCAAAGACCTTCCTGACTGGCTAGGTATGGGGCAATTAGGGGTCGATTTGCTGTTTGATGAAAGGACCTACCTGGAAATGGAAAAGGCCCTCGAAAAAGTAAAAAAGGCCAAAAATGATCGATTGGCTGACCTGAGGGATGTCCTACTGGGCGCTCAGCCCGCCCGTTTTCACGAAGGGGAATGGCAACAACATACAACGGCTTTAAATGAATCTCAAAATGCCGCTGTACAACAAGCCGTAAATGCGTTGGATGTAAGTGTGATCCACGGACCTCCTGGTACGGGCAAAACGACTACCTTGGTAGCGGCCATCCAATTGATAGCCAAAGAAGAGCAAACTGTTTTGGTCTCAGCTCCTAGTAATACCGCGGTGGATCTACTTACGGAAAGGCTCGCTGAAGCAGGATTAAATGTAGTTCGGATTGGTAATATTTCCAGAATTGATGAGAGTATCATCAATCACACCCTGGAAGCCAGACTTTCTCAACACCCGGAAAGTAAGAACATCAAAAAAGTGAAGATCCAAGCTGCTAATGCTCGAAAACAAGCTCAGCGTTATCGCAGGAAATTTGGACGAGAGCAATACCAGGAAAGAAAGGAACTTCAACAAGAAGCCAGAGAGCTGGCTGCTTGGGCTAATCAGCTTGAGGATCGCTTAATCGATCAAATTCTTTCCGCCGCAAACGTAATCACCTGCACCTTGGTAGGCTCCAGCTTAAAGGTATTGGAAAAGCGAAAGTTTAGGACTTTGGTCATTGATGAAGCCGCCCAAGCCTTGGAGCCAGCCTGTTGGATTCCCATCTCAAAGGTTTCTCGGGTTATCTTGGCAGGAGACCCCTATCAACTTCCTCCTACCGTCAAAAGTATAGCCGCGCAAAAGGGTGGATTTGGGATTACCTTAATTGAAAAGGGCTTGCAGCGATTGAATAGCACCTCCTTTTTGGATACACAATATCGCATGAATGAGCAGATCATGGGTTTTTCCAACCAACGATTCTACCAGAATGCGTTAAAGGCAGGTGCAGATGTAGCTCAGCAAAGGTTACCCTTCTCGACCGATGAGCCACTGCTATTTATTGATACTGCCGGATGTGGATTTGACGAAAAGATTCACGCTCAATATAAGAGTAGGTTTAACCCGGAAGAGTACCAGATTTTAAGGGAGCATTTGTATCAACTCATTGAACATTTCGATCCTGAAAACCTCCCTTCCATTGCCTTGATTTCGCCCTACCGAGAACAGGTGATTCACATCAAACAACAGATTGAAGAAGACCCCAAACTACAAGATAAGTCGATTAGCATCAATACCATCGATGGCTTTCAAGGACAGGAAAAAGATGTCATCTATATCTCCCTGGTCCGATCCAATGAAAAGGCTGAGATCGGATTCCTCAAGGATTATCGGAGAATGAATGTGGCAATGACGAGGGCTAAATTGCAGTTGGTAATAGTGGGAGATAGTGCTACCATCGGAGATGATCCCTTCTATCAGGAGTTCCTAGATTATGTGGAGCAGAAAGGTCAGTATCAAACCGCCTGGGAATATATGCAGGGATAAAGGGAGGAGTACTCAGTTTAGGGCATAAAAAAAGGATCTTGGGGCTCGACCAAGATCCTTTTTTCCTTTTTCAGGAAAATCCTAGTATGACCAAAGATCGTGATCGAAGTTAAAGATCTCTTGTCTAATTTTTTCAGATTCCAACAGTAGGTCAACGCCCGATAAATATTCCTGCAGACGTCGATCGTGTACGTTTGAGGCTTTGATGATATAGCTTGAGAAGAATCTCGCCTCTAAGAGGTCCTCCCAGGTTTGGTTCGTGCTATCATTCTTGAAATTGAAGACACGCTCTCTAGCTAGTGTTTCTCTAGCTTCGGGGTAGTATACCCAGAACATTGGCTGCTCGTAACGAAACTCGCCGGTGTTCTCATCCTTTACGTCAAGCAAAGGTGCAATACCCAAGATACGTACCTGCAATGTAGAGGTTTCTTCGTCAAAGAACCAGATCTCTTTGATACGGAAACGCTTAACATCTTCAGGATTGATGTCGTTGGTTACAATTTCAATTTTTTCTTCGTAGGTAACAGGGTCAAAGGTGGTGATCGTATCCACACTTGCTCCCATTGCTTTTACTTCATCTGGGGTCAATCGCTGAGAGAATTTATCATCCTCTACACTGTACACAGTGATTTCTCCAGCTTCGGCTGCGTCCATCAAAATAGAAAAGAAAGGACGTTCTGGGTAAGCAAAAGGCAAGTTCATTTTTTCGCGCGTGTCGATCACACGCCAAACGCGCTTCTCCCAAAAGATATCAGCTTCACGGATGTGATCGTAAGCCAATACTCTTTTTTCAGTAATCGTTCGTTTTTCAACGATGTCATCAAGCGGACGATCTTTGTTGTCCTGGTCTTCTTCACCAGCATCCATCATGATGTTATCTGGCACCTGAGCAGATAGAGAAAGAGGCGCCACGAAAGTTAGTAACAACAGGCTTAATCCTAGCAATTTCAGAGCGATCTTCATGGTCGAATCGTTAGTTTAAAATGTGCAAAAGTGCAACCATTTAATAACGAACTAAATGGCTGCACTATTACATGTTAACAGAAAAATTTATCTACTTGATGGTAAACACCATCGCATTAATTTTTCGACCTGCTTTATCGCCTGGACATCTGGCTCGAACATTATCAAAATAATAGATGTCACCTGGCTTAGCTCTACTAACTAATCGCTTAGCTTGAGCACTAAAGCGAGGTCCTTTATTGATTACAGGAACAGGGTCCTGTCTCTTTGCAACGTAAGTTAGATTAAATCCTTGGATATTACAGCGTGCATCGAAATCAAAGCCGTCAAGGATAGCTAATACACCACCTTGCGCCTTAAATTCACCGTTACCCATTGGTCCTCCTGAAGACTTACCTAGTTTTGCCATTGGATCAGGAATACGCTTGGCACGGAAAAGGAAAGAGCTAGCTTTCAAGCCACCACCGGATACATTAATTCTGGCTTCGCCAGGTGTACTTACCGTAGCGGTGTACTTGTTACCTCTTCCTTTTAGCTTCAGACCAGCTCCGTTTCCACTTACTCGTAGATCGTTACTGGAAATACCAGCCGCAACCACAGATACTGGGTTGTCAACACCGATATAGAATACATTCATCTTATCAGCAGCCACCGTTACACTACGACGTCCCACCTCATATTCAAACTCCTTAGAGTAAGTCTCCGTTTTACCGGTTGTTGGGTTGGTCAAAGTGATATCTACGTTGTAAGATTTTACACCTGTACCGGAAGTACTAGCGCTATACTTAGCTACCCCGTCTTCCACATCCAGAGAAGATCCATTCACCTTCACGATCATATTCTCGTAAACGGATTTACTAGAAGCACCGATCGTAATCTCAGATTCGTAAGGCTCACCTGCGATGATGTAACTTTTCTTAGCCGATGAGATTGGGATAAAGGCATCCACTTTGAATGACTCGGCACCCACCTGATTTACCAAGAAGTTAAGTACAGCAGCCTCCGAACTTTTCATATCGTTCTGGAACTTTCGGAAAATTGGGAAGATAGAAGCTACAGGCATATGATTGAAAGTAAACTCTTCCCAAGATTTCTTCTTGGAGTTTTCCCAATCATTGCTGATGTTCAAGGTGATACTTTTTTCCAATTCAGCAATGGTAGTATCGTTGATCGCAGTACCTTCTGTACCACTCAAACTTCTCACTAGTTCCAAGATTTTCTCACGATCACCCAAGATTCGTTCTCTCATCTCGGTACCTTTCCCATCATTTACAAGGATACGAGTCGTTACATCCTTGTTCTTGTAGGCTTTGGGTTGCCCAGGATGTTTTTTATCATCTTCTGGGAAATAACCTTGACCGGTTGCATCGATCAAACCTTCTCTAGTATCATCGATGTACTTAGTGAATTCTTTAGAGATAGTTTGAACTTCCTTAGCAGCATCCACCAAGGGCTGATATTTTTCTCGGTCTTGTTCTGCATTCTTACCCAGAACAGTCATCGCAAAGGTATTTGAATCATCGATCACTGCGTTGGATCCGGCGATACCTTTGTCGATCAAAAAGAAGGCATTGATAATCTCTGCGGACACGTTCAGGGCCAATAGGGCCGTCAGTACGAGATACATCAGGTTGATCATCAACTGCCGCGGTTCCTTTGGAATTGACATAAGTCTTTAATTTTTACAATTAGCAATTGATTTCAAAAAATGATTAGCTATTTCGTACGTTAGCCATAGAAGAGATCACAGAACCATATACATTGTTCAAAGAACTATAAGTCTGGTTCAACGTGCCTAGGTTTTTATTTAGATTCTCTAGATTAGACTTGTATTGCTTCGCCTCATCTACAGAGTCACTGATATCCATCATTGCCTCGTTCAACTTCGTGTAGAAGTTACCCATTGCTTTGATTTGGTCGCTAGTACCAGAGAAATCAACTTCTTGCAAAGCTTTCAAAGAACCTAGGCTCTTAGCCATAGTTTGCAATTCAGTCAACATTCCTCCTAATTGGGCTTCAACTACTTCACCATTCAAAGCAGGTGCTTGAGGTGTAGAAGCTACAGGGCCAGCAGTTAGTGGCTGAACGTTAGCAGAGTAGTTATCCAATCCTGGGTACAATTTTTCCCAGTAGTAGTCTTTGTCTGGTGGGATAAGGCCTAAGAATAAAAAGATGCCGGCTTCAGTAAACATACCTGCCATCAACATTTCATCAGCACCTGGCCAAGAAAGGATTTTGAACAAAGCTCCTAAAAGTACTACAGAAGCTCCAACTCCAATGATCAAGTTTTTAAGATATTTGAACCCTTTCGATTTTAAGAAACTCATTTTACGATGCAGTTTTAATGATTAGTTGAAAAATTTGCTTGTTCAATTTGTTTGAAACTCACTCTCATAATGCACTAGTCGAAAAAAGATACACCTTCGACTATTTTTTTTTGAAAATAATTTTAAGGGCTATCAAATTCTTGATTTTCAGAAGATTAGTGCCATCAGGAATTAAAGGAGACAGTGCTTTACAGGTCTAATATGGGCGAGTGAGTAGAAATACAAAGAAGGATATTGCGTGGGCAATATCCTTCTTGATATATGGAAGTTAACTAGAAGTCATTAACCGAACGACCCAAGAAAGTCAAGGCACATCGGAATCCGATGTAAGACTTGGTCGTATCTTGGTATTCCCAGTGACGAATACCATTGCGTAAGTAGTGCATAACATCTTTCCAAGACCCTCCTCTGATCACTTTACGCTTATAGGCCTCGGGATCGTCCTCTTTAGCGTCGAAGCGAATATCAGGGTTTAAGTCGTGGATGAAAGCGTAGGCATTTTCATAATAAGCTGAACTTGTCCATTCTGCTACGTTCCCAGACATATTGAATAAACCATAGTCATTGGGGAAATAAGCATCGGCACGAACGGTGTATTGGCCACCATCTTCAGGGTAGTTACCGCGTCCAGGCTTAAAGTTTGCCAACAAACATCCCTTAGCATTTCTTACATAGTAAGTACCCCAAGGGAAAGGAGCTAATTCATGACCGCCTCTAGCTGCGTACTCCCACTCGTGCTCGGTAGGTAGACGGAAGTCTTCCGTGTTGATACCATCGCCGCGAGTCTGCTGGTAAGTATTCCAAAGTTTGGTACGCCAGTAGCAGAAGGCATTGGCTGTGTGCCAATCAATACCAACAACGGGATAATCGTCGAAGGCAGGGTGCCAGAAGTAGTTACGGGTCATTGGCTCATTGTAGGAGTAAGAGAAGTCTCTGATCCAAACCAATGTATCCGGATAAATCTTGGCTTTCTTTCTTTTAATGAAAGTGTTGCGAGGAGATTTGCCTTTGTCATTAGCAGCACGTTTCCAATCGTACCACTCATATTCAAAGACTAGCTTGTCAACATCAAGTTCTTTTTTACCAGCGAATCGATCGTCGCCTTGGTAATAAAGATCTTCAAGCGTTTCATCCTCCCAATCGATGTCATATTCCCAATCGATTTTCTCTTCACCGGTCGCTTCATCTTCGATGTAGTGATCCAAGTAGGAGTGGGCGATGGAATCTCTAACCCAATAGACGAACTGGCGATACTCATTGTTGGTGATCTCCGTGTCATCCATGTAGAAACCCTGAATAGAAATCTGCTTTTGACGTTGAACAAAGGTGTTACTTACATCCTGATCACTAGGTCCGATCGTAAGTGTTCCAGAAGGAACGTACACCATACCATAGGGGTTGATCCCCTTCCAAGATGGGCGGTCAAGTACACCTAGTAACTGACCGTTCTCGCGTCGTCCACACGATGACGCTACTAGTACCACTAATAGTACTAGTGTTAATTTGGATAAATTTTTCATGTTAACACCCGAGTTTTCCTTCAGATTAAAATGTTATACTTAAGTCCACTTTTTGTCAAGTTGCTTTTGGGATCCTTACGTTTTTGGGCCCCGGGTCCTTCTTATAAAGTGGAACACCAAACTCGCTGGTTTGAAGCGAATGTAAATATAGACCGTTTCAAAAATTTATCAAAGATAATTAAATCCTTTTATACATTCGGCTACAAATTGCCAGTGACACTCGAATAAGAAACGTCACTTTGGAAATTATTATTTTAAAGTCGGGCACTTTAAATCAGAATTTTTTCCTTCTGCTATAATGATCTAGGATTGTAGATAACTCGAGGAGGTCGGCCCGCCCCGATCCGCTTGTTGAGATTGTAGTTGATCATGATCTCATGCGAACCAGTACTTACATTATTCAGCTCACTTAAGGTCAGATCATAAGCATAAGCTAGCCTCATATTTTCGCTGATCTTAAAGCCGACGATAATGGCTACTGCATCTTGCGAACTAGGGCTATGAGCTCCCCTATAAGTCGCTCCACCAAAGATATTCTCGTTGTACTGGGCGATCAGTCCTACGTTGGTTTGTGTCTGAACCAAATCAGATTGCACCATCAAACTAGGCATCAACAGTAAGGATGAATTCACTTCTAGGTTGTAGCCGGCATTGAGGAAGAAAGCCCTTTTCAGTGGAAAAGATAGTCCTTCTAGATCCAGGCTGGGCTCGTTCAGGTGTCTTACTCCAACTCCCAACTCTAGTTTTTCACTTTGGAAATAAACACCAGCTCCAAAGGTATTGGTCATGGTATTGATTGACCCTAATGGTAAGAGTTCATCTTGATGGTCAATCACCATCCCCCCTACCCCTTCGAGGTAATTGCCTTCGGGAGTTCGCAATCTGGATCCATCTAAAGTGAATTGAACAAAGCCTGCACTTACCCCAAAGGACAGTATTCCAGCATCAGAGAAAACCTGATAATTATATGAAATGTATGAAGACGTTCGCTTTGTGGCCCCTGCCTCATCATTCTCCAGGTGAATACCAATCCCTCCACGAGCGATGTACAATGGCATATGAGCACTGATGAATTGAGTGCTTGGAGCACCTTCCAATCCTACCCATTGCTCCCGAAATCCACCTGTAACGCTTAAGGAATGTTCTAAACCAGCATATCCTGGATTCCAGTTGAGCTGATTCATCATGTAAAGGCTATACTGGGCTGGTTGCTGACTAAATCCTAATACAGCACTGAAGAGAAAGAAGACAAGTAGTGTAGTTTTTGATCGCATGCAAATTTGTTAATGAACAACAAGTCCGGCAAAAAAGTATCTAAGTTTATTCAACAGACACCGCACCCAAGCTCAGTTTTATCCTTCAATTGTTTATGCCATCCTCATCTGGATCTAATCCATTGTAAACTATTCATTTTCCACGATTTCCATCATCTCTTTCAAGCTTTTAACGGGAAGTCGACAGGAATAGTTTTGGCAAACAAAGATATTTGTGTCATCTCCCGTACCTCTTGCCCTTAATAGTGGGTAATTATCCTCCTCCGCAGCACTAGCCATGATAATCTTATTCGGAATAAATTGTCCGAGTATCTCCCTTGAGCGGGGCGCAAATTCAGGGCCAACCACTGCGATTTCTCTAAAAGGGTAAATCCAGTTTAAACTGGCCTGTGCCCAGCGTGAAAAGGAAGTCGGATATTTACCTATCGATTCTTGCAGCCTCAGCAACATCATTTCGGACTGCTTCGAATAGTCATTTCTATCTAAGAACCGTCCTAATCGAAACAAATTATCCGCCATCACAGCGTTTCCTGACGGGGTCGCATTATCATAAAATTCCTTGCGTCGAATTGGCAAATCCCCTTGCTTGTCTGGTGTAAAATAAAATAAATTATGCTGACTATCAAGGAAATTACTCAGCACAAAGTCCGTGATTTCCGAAGCTTTGTCAAGGTACTGACTATTAAAGCTAATCTCGTACAACGAAATCAGTGATTCGATCAAAAATGCATAGTCATCTAGGAAAGCCTCATATTTGGCTTCTCCTTCCTTATAAGTGTGAAAAAGGCCTTCGGTACCGGCCTTAGCAAAGCGAGTCAAAAGGAACTCCATGTTTCGGATAGCTACTGCTTTATAGGGCTCGTATTGCAGCGCTTCGTAAGCCTTGCTGTAGGCCTTGTTCATAAGAGCATTCCAAGCCAACAAAATCTTGTCATCCAGACCGGGTCTGACACGCTTAGCCCGCAATCCCATTAAGAATTCCTTGGTCTGTTGTAATTTCTCTTGGTCTACATCCGTATCGGTGACTCCTTCTGGGAGCCAGAGGATGTTTGTTCCTTCCCAGTTTCCTTCGGGACTCACGCCAAATCGATCGGCAAACCAGCCAAAATCACTCCCCAAAGAAGATTCTAATTCTGGATAGGACCAAACGTAAAACTTGCCTTCCTCCCCTTCCGAATCCGCGTCCAGAGCCGCATAAAACCCGCCCTCCGGACTCGTCATTTCACGCTCAATAAAAGCTAGGGTTTCTTCCAATGCACGCTTATAATGTTCCTTACCGGTAAGTTTGTAGGCATCTGCAATAACCTGAATCAATAAGGCATTATCGTAGAGCATTTTTTCAAAGTGAGGAACT
>ENA-UENX01000429-UENX01000429.1-marine-metagenome-genome-assembly--contig:-NODE-429-length-18272-cov-3.827787_pt1 | contig 18272 bp, 15 predicted proteins | sample MGYA00237875_ERZ529327 | MGnify/ENA primary metagenome ERZ529327 (study PRJEB26372, sample SAMN05368347) | marine metagenome | biome: cultured habitat; feature: ocean water; material: water; isolation... | reverse complement strand
TGGGTCACGCCTTACGAACTAGAGGAAACGGATCAGAATGGGAACAATACCCTTGATCCATTATTGGATGAAGAGGGGAATCCCATCGTAGATCAGGATAAGCTGAATAGATACCAATACAATGGTAAAGAACTCACTAGTGATCTAGGACTGAACTGGAATGATTATGGGGCTAGGTGGTATAATCCGGCGATTGGGAGGTGGAATGCGGTGGATCCACTGGCGGAGAAATATCCTGCGTTTTCCTCCTACGTCTATGTCGCTAATAATCCAATTGTCTTCATTGATCCTGATGGCATGCGAATTAATGTAGCAGCTATAATGGAAGCATATCCTGATGAGTGGGAAAAGACTTTGGCTGACCTTAAGGAAATTACTGGTTTGGAGTTAACAGTCGATAAGAATGGATACCTTAACTATAGCATACCGGAAAAAGAGTTGGAAGGCAGCGAGACAGCTAGAAATATGTTAATAGAGGCTATTGGCCATAAAAATACGGTGACCGTTAAAGGTTGCGATGATTGTGGTTCTGCAGTAACAACAATGAAGAAAAGAGCTCCACTAGAAAAACGGAATGAATTTACCCTTGCTCGTGATCAAATTAATAGGTTTATTGATGGAGCCTCAGATGATCTAAATGATCAGACTTATGGTTTTGGTATGAATTTTCTGCACGAGATGGGTCATACTCAAGTAGGTGGTAGAATGTATGATACTTCCAGTTTTAGTGCTTATGTATTAGGCAAAAATGTGAAGAATATGAATCAGGTTAGGACTGAGCTTTCAGCAGCAACAGGCACTAACTTTGGACAAAGGGTAGAATACAACCCTAAGAATGCGGATCCTGCATCTCCTTACATTTATTATGCATTTGGCCCCAGTGCGCTAGAAAGCCTCAATAAAGGGGATACGCCTACAAAAGGTTTTATTAAAGTACTTCGATACCCCAAAAAAGATGAATAGCAATAAAATCTTTTTCTTCAAGACCTAGTTAAAAAAGAGTACCTTCTGGGGCAGAGATTTTGACTAACACCAGACAAGGTTTTTAAAGAACTATAAACTAATTTGGCTTAGTTAAAGCTGCTTTACGGGAAATGATTTTGATATGGGTCAGACTTAATAAATATATTTTAAAGGTAGATTTGGGATGGGGCTGAAGGGATTCATCTCTTCCCCAACCAAGTCACTCTTAAAGAATTATCATGAGCGGAATAAATAAAGTAGTATTTTCCCTATTAATGATCTTTTCACCACTTCTTACTAGTGCCCAAGCTTCACTTGAAGCTAGAGTATTAACAGCACTGACATATATCCAATATAATCCAAACGTTTTTTCTCAATTGAAGAAAACATTTCCGTATCTAACAAAAAGAAGAGATAGAGTAGTCCCTTATGAAGTAAACACATTTGTCGAATTTAATACGATCTACTTTTTTTCCTACAAACTACCTAAAGACAAGATTCCACTGCCGATTGACTTGATTGAAGACCAAGATCTTTATAAAAAGGAGTTTTTCTTTACTCGATACAGTCCCGACTTCTTACAACAGATTCCTAGAAAAGAACAAGCAAAAATAAATTTAACATTTTCCCAGCCAGTCAAAAACTTCTTAGTTGCCGAATTCCTTGATAAGGATGCTAATATAAGCTCTATTAAGATGGGGCCAGCATTACAGTTGTTATTCGTATTTGCTCCTTCTGGCCTAATTGAAGAGGTTTATTTTGCTTCGCCTGTATTTCATTAACTTTCTGATCATTTCATCAACTACTTTACAGCCTGCCTGTAAAAAGGCGAATATCTCTGACAGAGAGCATATGCCATTATACATAAGTGGTATCTACCATGCCGAAGGGGGCTGTGTTGAATGGAACTCCCGCATCTGCTATAAACTCTGCATGGTATTATGAAGCATGATATGTTGGAGCGTTTTATTTTAGATATGTCCAAAAATAAAGGCGTGTAGTGAGCAAACTACAAACGGGTGAAGCTGCCACTGAAAGCTACGAGAGCTAGCCAGCCCTGAACAGCTACGCAGCGGGAGCGATCCCGACGATTCTATCGGGATAGTGACCTAGCAAGTACAGCTGTGAAGGGCTAAATTGGTCCCGTTCTATCGATACGGGATAGACTGTCGTCCCCTCGGGCAGTGGCTGAAAGTGGCTACTGAACGCGAGATAATCGCTTTGGGATAGGTCTCAATGGGTTGACGGAGGAATACAAGATAAAAAAAGAGGGTTACAGTGACGACTGCAGCCCTCTTTTTTGTCTCTTAAAGTAGGAAGATAGGTCATGATATTTTGGAATGGTAGGTATGAAAGAATACAGGTCGAAGTAGCGCGAAGATTCCGCACCGACGAAGGAGGTCGGAAAGAATCATTATTATCCCTTCGGCCTAAATATGGACGGACCGTGGGTCACGCCTTACGAACTAGAGGAAACGGATGAGAACGGAGACAACACCCTTGATCCGTTATTGGATGAAGAAGGTAATCCTATTGTTTTATTCTATTAAGCTATGTAAAGATCATATATATGTCAAGGATTTGCTTTTTCGTAATTTGCATGATTTCTTGTACTGCAATCTCTTTTTCCCAAGGAATTGACTGTAAGTATTTATCTACAATTATTTACTTGAAGGTAAATCCGGAAATCAATGAGGAAATCCGTCGGTTTTTTCGATTGAAAAAACAACGGAAGGGAAGTAGCGTTAACCTTAGTATTTCGGACAAAGTTGCTTTCTGGGATATAGCCCCCTTTAAAGAAGAGATCACTGACACATTGGAAAAGTACGGATTAACTCAGGAGATTCTTAAGAATGAAAGTTTATATGAACAGAAGTATGGCTTTGAAACTATTACCCAGGTGAATTTGAGTAAAATATTGCCTAAAAGTGAAGGTCCTCTGAAAGTTTACTTCTCGAAACCAGTAGGCAACACATTAATTGTGGAAATAACTAACATCGAATATAAGAGCAATCTTCCTCTTCGATTTGGCAAGGGCTTTCGAATTTTATTTTTTTTCAGCGAGGAGGGTTTAATTGAAGGAGTTCGTACGAGTACTGCGATTTACAATTAGGAGAGGGCACTATTTCTATAGATCTTGGAAAATTAACTATAGGCTGTGTTGAGCCATATGAAGAACTAAAACACACTTTGGCAATTGGAAAGATAAGTATCCCAAAGTCTTGGGCAATGGAGGTAGTTGTATATTTTTGACCTTGAGCCCAACACCTCTGGATAAACAAGGAGATCTTTTACATTTATTCTCAGGTCAAATTTTGGTAGCCTCACTACCTGTTCTACGTAGTTTTGGCTCTGTTTTGGCTCTGCGTAGTTTTCAACTACGCTATTGCCAAGCCCCTCCTATGCCAAATCTCCAAAGCCCCCAAGCTCAACCCTCCTCTATTTTAACTTTTAGCTATCTTTAACTAGTACAGTTTTGTTGCCCGGTAGAGGCACTTCAACTCAATCCATACTAACCCTGCCGCATGCCCAATACCTTCGTCACTATTATCGGCGATCAGCCGGCGCCCAATATTTTCCTAATTCGGGATCAATTCTTTGCCCAGATTGATACTTTCCTTTTTTTGACTACAGAGCTGATGCAGCAACGGCGTAAGCTGGAGCACTTGGTCAAGGCTTTAGGATTGATGGAGAGTCAATATGAGGTAGTTAAGGTACCTGCTGATGACCTCATTGCTATCCGCGACCAGTTGGGACTACTCCGATTGGAAGATCGTCCGGGACGATTCTTTGTTAATATTACCAGCGGCAGCAAAATTATGTCTATCGGCGTATACGATTTTTTTGCGCGAGCAGCATTGGAGCGACCTGCTGAGATTTTTTATCTATCTATTCGGGATAGACACTTTTTACGCATCCATCCCGAACAAGATTACCAGGCTTTTCCGCTTCAGCATCGATTGAGCTTGCGGGAGTACCTAAACAGTCATGGCGTTTTCTACCGCTTTGGCCCTTCAGCTGGACGGCCAAAGTATGATTTTGCACAGGCCTCGCGAATGTATGATTGCTACCGGGAAGGATTGATCATATCTGCGCTTAATCAGCTGCTAACCCGGTCTCGTGAAATCACGCGAGCGACGGCGGCAGCGGCTCCAAAGTTGCCACTGTTAGAAGTACCCTTATGTCGTCAACTGCTGTATGCTATCGGTTTTAAGCTGAAGGACCCGATACACTTGGACCGACAAGAGATCAAGTACTTACTTGGTGAATGGTTCGAAGAGTGGGCTTTTTACCGGCTGAAAACCCAACTTGGCCTCGCTGATGATGTCATTGCCTGTAGCCTTCATGTGGAACAACAAGGTGAATCGGGGCGGGCTGAGTTTGATGTGCTCTTCTTGCATCAAGATCAACTGTTTGTCGTCGAATGTAAATCGGGGCTTGCCCGCAGTTTTCATGATGCGAAGCGAACTTTCGATGCGGCTGCTCTTCGTTTGGCGGCACTACGCTCTACTTTCGGTCTTAAGGTTACTGCTGTCTATCTGACACTTACCGATAAGCTGAGAAACCGTAGCCAACGCATGAAGCCCTCAGTTAGAGATAAGGCGCAATACCTCGAAGTGAACATCCTAGATGCTATTGATCTTCTGGAACCTCCAAAGGTATGGATCTCCAGGTTGATTGGTCCGAAACCTTAGCAGTGATTAAGTCGCTAGTTGTTTGGCTGTGCGCATCATCTTGGAAATTAGATTGCGAACGGCTCCATCTGATAGCCCTACCATCCCGGCAATTTCCTTGCTGGGAACGCCCATCGTTTTTAGGTTTAAGATCTGCTGATTTCTAAAGGAAAGTTGCTGATACCACAGCCAATGTCTGTCCATCCCTTCTCTGTAGAAGAGGGTAGCAGCGGATTCGTGTGCTTGGACTTGTTCTTGTACCTGATCTGGCAGCATTTCTGGTGCCCGATATTCTACCTTGGAGGATTTTCGGAGATAATGCAGAAAGGTGTAGCGGACTATTCCAAAGGCATAGTTCTCTAAGGATTGCTCCTGCTCCGGCAGTTTATCGATCTTCTCGAATAGAATGATCATGCACTGGGATATGCTATCTTCAATCCACGCGTGCTGATGAGCAGGATACCGCTGCTTGAAATTGCGCTTGACTCGCTCCGACAACTTCTTGACAAAGTAGTGGACGATTCTCGGATTGCGATTCTTGATGCCTGCAATGATCTCACGTTGGTTATAGTGCTGTTGGTGATGCATGGGTTGACATTTTTTACTGAAAATTGATAGTGGCGATGCGCTTGGCACATCTGGATGTGGCATTTTCAGTTTGTCAAACTTTACTAGCCCTATTTGTTGTTATCCATCGTGGTGATCTCCTTGTTCTACGCTCTGGTATTGTTGGTCTTCAATTGTATTATGACCTGAGAGAATCGATTTGTCATCACTGGATGCTATTTTTTTTTGGACATGACAAAATAATCTCATAAAACCATTAGTAGGTAGTAAGAAGGAAAACATCAAGAATCAAAGAACTTTAGCACCTTCTTACAACGTCAACTTTTTCTTGATAGTATGCTAAATTAATAAAAAAGAACTTTCTTGATTTTAAAATTTGCTTTGCATGTGATTTTTGTTTATGTTTGGTTATAGCGAAACATTAGTTCGCTCTTCCGTTCCTTTACTTTTCCATTCTTGGTTATTTCTCTTGGTGTATAAGTACTTGATTGTTAGCAAGTCACTAGTGATCAGACCTTTGGTCCTAGCATTCTCGAGGAGGAATTGTACAGAAAATGCGGGGATTCCTAGCAGGTCCTCCTGTTCCAATTTTGTTTTTGCTTAATGGTGTTCAAATATTTGATTATGGCTAAATATTTGTATGGGGCTGTCGTGCATGGCATACAGTCATTCATCTTCGATACGGGTAAATTAAAGGAAATCATTGGTGCCAGTGAATTCATTGAAGAAATCTGTACTACTAGATTCGCAGCTGCAGTGGGAAAGGCCTTCAACCCGGAACAACAAATTATTGGGGCGGCAGGGAAGATTCAGTACTTGTTTGAGGATAAAATGGCTTGCCAACAATTTGTTTACGGATTCCGGAGGCAGATTGAAGAAGAGGTCCCGGGCCTAAGCCTTGCTGAAGCTATCGTTGAGGTGTCCGGTGAGCTCTTAGATAAACACATAGCTCGCTTGGAAAAGCAATTGGCGCAAGAAAGAAACAATCGAGCAGTACCTCATGGACTAGGATGGATGATAACGGAACGGGCTAGACGTACAGGTGGTAATGCGTTAGCCGTGACTGCGATTGATGACGATTTTGTGGATAGGAGTCAAAAGACGAAAGAAGAGGCTTCTAGAAATACTACACTCTTGAAAAAGATGGTGGGAGAGGATGCTCAGGAACTAGAAAAAAAGGCGCCCAAGTTATTTGAGGACCTTATTGTAGATCCTGATAATAGCTGGATTGCAGTTATGCATGCCGATGGCAACAATCTTGGTAGAATTATTCAAGAATTAAAAGATCATCTGACGAAAAGTAAGAATGCACAGCTACATGAGGTCTTGAAACGACTCTCTGCACAGTTGGATAGTGCTACACAGCAGGCAGCTTATCAGGCCTACAAAAGAGTGATAAAGCCGGTCTATGATAAAGAGCAACAAGAACGCGGAAAGGCATATTTGCCCATTAGACCTGTGCTTTTGGGAGGAGACGATATTACGGTAGTTATCCGGGGAGAACTGGCGCTGGACTTCACCGCAGAGTTCTTAAGAGCTTTTGCGATACAGACGAAACAGGCCTTTATGCCCCTAGTCAATGACTATAAGCTTCCTATGCTCTCAGACGGCCTCACGGCTTGTGCTGGGATTTCCTATATCAAGGTAAAGTATCCTTTTCATTATGGGGTCAATTTAGCGGAAAGCCTTTGCAAACAGGCGAAGGCTCACGCTAAAGCCATTAATTCAGAACGGGCACCTTCGGGCTTGGCTTTTCATCGAGTGCAATCGTCTTTCGTGGAGAACTACGATCGAATACTGGACAGGGAGTTGAAAGCAGGCGAGGTGAGTTTCAGCTTTGGCCCCTATTTTCTGGATCAACAGGATGGCTACGATTACAACACCATCGACCAACTTCAAGAGCGAGTGTGGCAAATGAGTAGGAGAGATGCTCCGAAGGCTAGCGTTAGGACCTGGCTGCAGGAACTTAAGCTTAGCCCAGAAAGCGCTGCCCAACTGATGAAACGTATCAGACGAATGAATCCCAGCTATATACAGCGCTTGGGGCTAGAGGACCCAAAGATGAGGTCTAGGGCATCGAAGGAGGGCCGTAAGGATGTACTATTAACTCATTTATATGACACGATCGCCTTAGTCAGTATTTAAAAATTTAGTGCGATGATACAGATCAATTATTCGATAGAATTTTTAGGCTATTGGCATGCTGGTTCTGGATTGTCTGGCGGTGTTGATGCCAATGCTTCAGTCATCAAAGATGAGCTGGGCCTGCCATTCATTCCAGGACGAACAATAAAGGGACTGCTGAGGGAAGCTGCTGAGGTACTTAATCAGCTGCCTGCTGGCCATCCCCAGGATTTTCTTAAGCTGGTTTTTGGAGAAGAGGAAGGGGCGTCCGCGCAAGGAGATGGAGGGGTTTGCTTTTTCAGTAATGCTGAGCTCAGCGCTTATCTGAAGAAGAAACTTGGCGGCGAGCAACGGGAGAAAATGAAGCTTAGGGCAAATCTCTATCAGTCTTTGGCTGCTACGGCGATTGATGAAAAGGGACAGGCTATTGACCAGAGCTTAAGACAGATGGAAGTGACGATACCACTCACCCTGTATGGAACGATCGGAGCTTTCCCAAAAGAGAAGAAGTATCAGGAGGCTCTAGAAAACTGCTTTTCATGGACTCGGCGACTCGGAATGAACCGAAATCGAGGTCTTGGTCGCTGTATTTTCACGCTTCAAACCTAAGCATAATGGAGAGACTTATTTTTAATTGTCAATTGCTGACGGATCTAGTGCTTACTTCTAGATCTGCAACAGCTGGTTTTCATGCATCCTTGGATTATATTCCTGGTGCTAAATTCTTGGGTTTGGTGGCCGGACAACTCTACGATTCTGACCAGAGTGATGCTAGCCTGGATCTTTTCCACAATGGTACCGTTCGCTTTGGAGATGCACATCCTTTACTGGATAGTCGCGCTCTTCGTGTTCCGGCGGCTTGGGCCTACGCTAAGATGGGAGGGTTGACAGAAGAGATCTACCTCTATTCCAACTTGACGGACGAGGATGTTAAGGAGCTTTCTGGGAAGGGTATTCAGCTTAAGCAGGCTAAAGGGGCTTTCTTTACTCAGGATGGGGCCCTGGTTTCCGTAGAGCAGAACTTCAGCATCAAATCTGCTTATGATAGATCAAAACGCCGCTCTGCTGAAAGTCAAATGTTCGGATATTTTGCGCTGCAACGTGGCTCCATGTGGCAGTTTTACGTGGATGTGGACAATGGGGTTTATGCAGACCGTATCATCAGTGCTCTGAAAGGGGAACGAAGGATTGGCCGTTCAACTTCTGCGCAATATGGCTTGGTAAATATAGAATTCAAAGGAAAGGTAAGTGTTGAGCACAAGCCACTCGACCCTGGCAGATTATTCCTATATGCGGAAAGTAATCTATGCTTTTACGATGAAATTGGAAATCCCACCCTTCGACCAGATGCAAAATTGCTTAAACTTCCTCTAGGTTCTAGGATTATTTGGGAAGAGTGTCAAATCAGAACCAGGAGATATCAGACCTGGAACAAGAAGCGAAAGAATAGAAATGCTGATCGCTTGATTATTGTAAAGGGCTCTGTCTTTGTGGTAGAGCTGTCGGAATCTACTAGCACCGCTGTCTGGCAGGAAGGAATCGGAGCTCATCGGGCTGAAGGATTCGGACAAGTTATGGCTAATCCAAGCTTTCTGATTAGTGAAACGAAACAACTTGAGAACCTTCAGCTTACTAGTGTACAAATTAACCGGCATTTGGATGATTGGAGCCCTAGAACGACTAAAGGTGAGCAAGATGATACCATTTTGTCATTCCTGGAAAGGAAACTGCAGGGAGCGGAACGATCTCAGAATATTGATCAGCAAGTAAATGACTTCATGCAAAGGAATCAGCAGATTTATAAGGGGGTAAGTGCTAGCCAATGGGGTCAGGTAAGAAATATCACCAAGAAAGCGGCTGATCTGTTTGTCCTCAGACCCTTGCTGTTTGATCCGCAAATGGGACTCTTCCACTATGGGCAGTCTGAGCAAGTATGGCGAAAATTTGGCCGGGCGAAGAGGCTAGAGGAGTATCTATTTCCAGCTGGACAGCAGGAGAAGGCAAATGGTTATGAATTCTTAATGAAATTGGCATCTGAAATGGCCAAGATCTCTTAAAAAGGAAATTGCTATGAGTATGAAAAATACAGTGAGATACTTGGCTCGATTTAAAGTCGAGACAGCCTCTGCCCTCACCATTGGATCTGGGCAAACGGGCTTATTAAATGAGCGACTAATTGTAAGGGATGCCAATGCCTTGCCATACATTCCAGGGACTGCCCTAGCGGGGATTATTCGGCATACTTTGTCAGATGGACAGTCCGCTGCTTCTGCATCTTTCGTAGATGTGGTGGAGGAAATCTGGGGCTATCAGAAAGGTGATCAGGGGCTGGGAAGTCGAATCCACTTTTCTGATGCTATTCTCATTGGGCCGGAAGGTGAGACGATTCTTGAGGGACTGCAAGAGGTGGATATGAATCATGAGTATTTCAAGAATTTACTGTACCTCCCAGAGCGAGATCATGTGCGTATCAACCATAAAGGAGCAGCTAAGCAACATGCGAAGTTCGAGGAGCAGTTAGTGCCTAGAGGGGTTCGCTTTATGTTTGAACTTGAGTTGGAGGGGACTTCGAAAGATCGGGAAATCTGGATGCAGATTATGGCTATCCTTCGACACCCAAGTTTTCGCGTGGGCGCAGGGACTAGGAGGGGCTTCGGTGCCTTGAAGGTGCTGGAATGTCAAGAGGAAATGTACGATCTGTCGGAAAAGGACCAACTTAAGTGCTACCTGGATAATTCTGCCAGCCTAAATTCTGCGTTGCTCCCGAATCCCCAAAGGGATAGTGAAAATCCACAGGAACGTTCCAAGTCAGAGGCCGCCATGATTTCAGGTTGGCGACAGTATCGCCTTACGATTAGGCCGCGTGACTTTTTTCTATTTGGGGCGGGCGTACCGGAAGGACGGATCAATATGCCGCCTAAAAAGGAGGCCTTTTTTGAATGGTCCAACAATAGCGCTACGTTGTCTGAGGCTTACTATTTGATACCCGCTACTTCTATTAAGGGGGCATTGGCTCATCGATTGGCTTTCCATTGGAACAAATTGGAGGGACAGACGATTGAGGGCAGCGAAACTTTATCTGCTGACCTTAGCTCCAGCGGTTTCGATATGACAGAGGCTTTAAGTGAACTGGATATTGATCTTGATATCGAATTGATGAACTATGGTTTTGAAGCATCTGATTGGGGAAATTGGGCCAAGCAGGTGGAGGCACTTACTATTGATGATTCCAAACATTGGAAGGCATTTCTCGAGGAGATGGAAGAACGGAAGAATAATAAAGCGGCTGAGCTATATCCTGTCGGAGAACAAAATTTCGCCGTCAGGACCATCATGGGATATGCAAAGAATAGTAATAATGAAGGGGAGGAAGAAACTGGGGCACGGGGACGATTGCTCCTCTCTGATGTCTACTTGACAGCTGCTCAAGTGAGTACAAAGACCTTTACGCATGTGGCTATCGATCGCTTTACGGGAGGAGGAATTGATGGCGCTCTATTTCAAGAGGAAGTGATAACGACGGATGAGGATATAGAGCTGGATCTATTTTTAGCTGAAGACCTGGGAGTCGATCCTGAGGATACTGAGACTGAACAGCAATTGCTAAGGGCTTTTGAAGCTACTTTAGATGATCTCTGTGCGGGCCGACTTCCGCTAGGTGGTAATACCATGAAAGGACATGGGGTTTTTACAGGTGATATAGAAAAAGTAAAGTCTTAGCCATAGTCAAATTTTTCACAGGTATATTTTAAGAAATGAATATGATAGACAGCAATACCTTTGGACAGGGACAGTATGTGGGATATTACTGGTATTCGGATCAGACCAAGCCGGTAGTGCTCAAAAAGCCAGAATTAGTGAAGCCGAACTTGTTCTCTGCAAAGCTACCCTTTATTGTCGAAGCGGCTTTCTTTGATCCAAAGAGCAAAATCAGTATTCAAATTCGGAATATTGACGGCTCTAACTTTGTGCAGCGGATCGATTTAAGCGCCTACCTTTCTGCTAATCCATTAGCTACGGTGCAACACTATAAAAGCCATGATCTGTTGGAGGTGGGGACTTATAAAGTGGTGGAGGCATGGAAAGAAGTGACGAAAGACTCCTTGGCTGGAATGAAAACCTTAGAACCTGCATTCACCGCCTTCGCCGGATTTGTTCAGTAGCTTTTTTGAATCCTAAAACTTACCTAAGATGATTACAGCGCCTTATAATTTTGTGCCAATTAATCGGAAAGTAGTTCCAGCTTATTGGGGAGAGCACATTAGTCATGATGTACCTTTTGAAGATGGAGAGTCAGGCCTCTTGCAAGTAGTTATCCATACGCATAGCCCCTTGTTTGTTGGAGATAGTGCTGCCCGCGATGAACAAGGTCAGGCTCTTGTTCAGCAATTTAATGCGCATAATAGGCAACTCTTTATTCCTGGTTCCTCTATCAAAGGTATGCTCAGAAATGTCCTGGAGATCATGAGCTTTTCAAAGATGGATATCGTAAATGATCATCGCTTTGCTATCCGAGATTTGAGTGCGTCAGAGGTTTACCGGGAGAGGGTTGACCAGCGAGAAATCTTTGCGGGCTGGCTGAGGAAGACCCCTAATGATACCTATCTTATTCGCGATTGTGGACGGCCTGGCAGAATTTCACATCGGCATCTGGATGATGTCTATGGTACCGATTTTAGTACCTACTTCTTGAAACGTGATCGGGGTGGTAGCTTTAGCCCAAGGAATGATAAGGAAAAGGCTGCGCAGTTCAAGTATGAAAGATTTCAGACCAGATCAGCTACTAGAGAAAATACCTTTTTGTTTGAGCGCGAAGATGTGATGAGAGATATTTATTTAGTGGAACCTCCTACTAGTCCTAGAACCAGAAGAGGTACGATTGTTTTTACCGGTCAACCTGGATATCGCTCTAGTAAATGGGTGACTGATAAGAAAACGGGGGAAAAGCGTGAGAAATGGTCGGGTCATCATTTGGAGTTTATCTTTTTTGATTCCTTGAGGGAGATCGAGGTGGAAGAATCCGTTATGAAAGATTTCTTCTTTGCTTACCACGATCAGGATCGGAATAGATGGTCCTTGGATTGGACACACTGGCGACAGCAATTGGAACAAGGCAAAGAGATTCCAGTCTTTTTTAGGACCAAACAGGAGACCAGGGATAGTCTTCAGACTGTTCTGGTCAAAGATCTTGGACTCTCTTATATGTATAAACTTCCATACGATCATAGTGTCAAAGATGCTATACCTCATAGCCAGGATAGGAATATCGACTTGGCTCAAGCCATCTTTGGCTTTACGAAGGAAAAAGAAGATGGAACAGCTCTAGAGGCTTTGAAGGGTAGGGTACACATCGGGCATGCTTTCGCCTTGAATGATGTTGAAACCTTGGGGGAGCAACGGGAAGTGTTGTCTGGTCCAAAAGCTTCCTATTATCCCAATTACATTAGACAGTACGATCCAGAACGGTATTCTACTTTTTGGGATAAGCAGGCGCAAATCGCAGGTTGGAAACGATATCCAGTGCATAGTAATGGAGTTCAAACTAATCCAGCACCGAGTAACGTGCGAAACCCCGCTAGAATCCAAACTGTTTTTGTGCCCATTAGGGAAGGGGCCATCTTTTCCTTCCAACTGGCTTATCATAATTTACGAAAGGTGGAATTGGGAGCCTTGCTGAGCGCAATCACCTTTCACAATACGCCCAATACCTACCACAGCTTGGGCATGGCAAAACCGCTAGGATATGGCAAGGTTCAATTAGAGGTTAGAGGATTGCCTGAGCCTGAGCAATACCTGAGAGCTTTTGAAAGCTTTATGAGGGCGAATGATGTCGGTACTAAGGAGTGGCATGAAAGCGAGCAACTTACCGAACTCTTGACCATGGCTTCGGATCAAAACAATACCGCCAATAGTAGGCTGAAATACATGGAGTTGGCTGCCTTTGCGGAGGCCAAGAAGTCTGGTGATTTTCTTTCTACTTACTCCAGCTTACAGAATATTGGTTCTACCACACTTCGCCCTCTGGCAAACCAAGCGGAAGTGGCAAAGTCTAAACAGCTCATCGCCAAAGAAAAAAGGCAATATGAGCAGATGTTACAGCCTAGTGCTGCTCTGGAGCAACTGGAGCAAGAGCTTAGAAGTCGGTTTGAAGCTGCCTTGAAAGCTAAGAAAGAGCGCCTATTTAAGGCTTTGGAGGATAGAAAAGCAGAGGTGCAAAGATTGAGAAAGACGGCGCGGCTGAAAGCGCAGCAAGATGTTGCAAAGGAACAAGGAATTGATTGGTCAGTGGTTCTAGTTGGTGACCGAAAGCGCGGATTCGAAAGCTTAAAAAAGGGGATTCGTCACTTCTGCGAACGTTTTTATGGCCAAAAGGAAAAGGTCTTACTAAAGCAATACCCAAATGGCTATCTACCAGAATTAGAGCACGAGGAACTAGAAAGGGTTTTGCTTGCTCTTTACAATAATGCTTCGAGCAAGGATCGACTCAATTGGGCGAAACCATTTGAAAAGAATCCCTATATGAAAAAGGTGGCTGAATGGGTAGGTCGAGCTAAGGCTGAAAAAATATTTGCAAAGATTATTGACTCCGATGATTCATAAACCATGCTAAAAACTAAGATCAAGAGACAACTGAAGGAGCTTTCGACTAGGAATGCTGGGGAGGTGCTGCAAGTCCTTCGACAGATTTATGATAATAATGAGGAACTTAGAAATAGTGTGGTCATGCTGTCAGCAAGGTATAATCAACATCGTAAATCTGTGTTGAACGGAACGATTAAGAGCGAGGACAGCACCTTGGAATTCAATCAGATCATAGAGAGAGTGCTGATTCTGATAGATGCTGTTTCTCCTGAGGAGGCTGCGGCTTATGAATTAGAACATTCAATCTTTCAAAAGATTCTTATCGTTTGCCAGCAAGCGGAACGAAGGCACTTTATGAAATCGCTATTTTCTGAACAGTACTACAAGGAGGTTAGACTTTGGAGGGTTGAGGACAATATGTCCCTACAGGAGGTTAACGGATTTGATTTGGTAATCTTCGATAACCATGGTGATACTGCTGGTGAGCCATCTGATAGTTTACTGAAGTTTTATCTGAACGAGGCTCAGCCGTATATGCTGTATTTTGGTCACTTTTTACCCTTGCTACAGCAATACCCAGATAAAGTATATTTCACCAACTCCGTCTTCTCTATCCATGCTAGAGTCAGAGAGATGATCGAGTATTTGAAATATAAGGAATCTCATTAAGGATAAGCTAAAAAAGCCGAAGCCCTTGCGGACTTCAGCCAATGATATGCCAGGAACCAGTATGTCTTAGCCCTTACTCATCTGAAAGGATGTCCAGATGATCGAGGGTGCGAGGGAAGCCTTTGCGCAGGCCCTGGCGGCCTTGGAAGGCTTTGGCGGAGGCAGTATCAGAAAAGGGGCCAATCAGCACCTTGTAAGGCTCTAGATCAGCGGCGGCGTAGGCGAGTAGTACGAAGTGATCGGTTTTAGCCGCCCATTTTTGTACTTGTTCTTCAGCGGAGGAGCGCTGGCGGAAAGCATAGATCTGCAGGTAGTAGGAAGCAAGGGGCGTTTCATCAGGTGACTGAGGGCTTGCCATCGGGCTGAATTCTTCTTCCTCGACGATAGGTATGGGGGCAGGGGATGGTACGGGAGCGATGGATTCTTCTGCGGCTGAGAAGGTCGGTCTTGGAGGCGGTGGTGGAACGAAGTAGGCATCGAATTGAGTGAAAGCCCAATACAGACCTCCAGCACTGGCAATGGCTAAGATGAATCCAACAATGGTAGACCGAAAGGTGAGTTTGTTGAAGAAATCATCAGCCATGCGTTGTTGGACGGGCATCATGCGAGTAAGGATCACGCGAATGAGTTTCTTCAGCCAGTAAGCGACTAGGAAGCCCAGAATAATGGCTACCGCCATTTTGGTATAAAACCAATAAGAGAATAAGAGCATATGTACTATTGGTTAGTGACGCTGTGGAATATTGCTGGTGAGCCTGGCTAGGGAGACTTTAATGAAGTGCTGAATCAAATATCAGCTTACAATTGAACCTTCATAGAGACATACGCTGCCGACGAGAAAAATCTTTCAACCGGCTCTGGTATTTTCTGGACTTACCCAAAATACCAGAGCGATATCTACGAGTAAAAAAAATTATCATATGGATACTTCAAATACCAAGGTCAAGACACTGCAGTTATCTTTCGACTTAGACATTCACGCTGGACAATTGTCGAAATGGCGTGGCGCTTTCATCGAAATGGCCGGATGGGAAGATGACCGCTTCCACAATCATAAGGGCGAAAAGGGGTATCACTACCGCTATCCCGTGATTCAGTATCGAATGAACAAGGGACAAGCGGGACTGCTGGCCATAAATGAGGGCATTGAGGCTGTACAACAAGTATTGGCTCAAAATGATTGGGTGCTACGCTGGGAAGGGCAGCAAAGAGAACTAAAGATTGCAGATCTTAAGATGAGCGAACCGGAGATTCGTGTACAGGAAGATCCACTGCCGTATCGCATCTACAAGTGGGTGGCACTGAATCAAGAAAACCTTAAGAAATGGGATGCTTGTGCAAGTTTAGTGGAGCGAATACAATTGCTAGAATCTTTACTTGCCAATCATCTAGTAGCCGGACTCTGGGGATTGGGCTGGGATGGTAAGGAATTCATAGAGGTCAATATCCAACATTTGCACAATAGTACGCCGGTGCGAATTCACGGGGTTAAATTCCTTGCTTTTGATCTTAGTTTTAGTGCCAATGTGCGTATACCCTTTCATGTGGGTATCGGAAAAGGTGTTAGCCACGGTCAGGGGCGGATTGGCCCAATGCTGCGGGAGCGAAAGCATGTTCACAACGGTAGTAGTAAGGTATCAAGAACCGCAAATTATAGATCCAGATCCCTAAGCTAGCAGTCCAATCCATGTGAAACTGGGTTAGCGGATTTGAATCTATTAAACAGCAAAAGAGAGGAGCCAGATAAGTTTGGTTTCTCTCTTTTTTTATGCCATTCTCAATGGATAAAAGAGTATCTTCAGAAGAGGGCATCAAAAGTTCTTTGACAGGCTGATAAAATTCGATTTTTCTTAAAATAGGCATTGGAATTCTAGTGATAAAATAATGATGGAGATCAGAGGACAGGTCGTGATACTTACAGCTGACTCTGTTGTCTGGCCTATCTCGGAGAGCAGGTCTATATAGATGGGGAGACTGCCTCCGGAGCTGACAGCTGAACGCAACAAGTGTATAGGAATTGAGCCCTATTCCTACTTGGAGGAAATGAATGAAATTCCGATATTCAAAGTGAAGTTGTACACTGGTAGATCGTTTCTAGAAAGACCAAAGCAATTCAGCAATACTCGCGCCCAGTTCTTTGACAGGCCTAGCAATAGAATTCAATAAAGAATAATTTTTCAGAAAATAAAGGCATGCGTTTTTAGCGCGTAAACAACTTGTTTTTTCTTAAAAAAATGTTAAATTTTTGCACCCATTTTTTTAGATCCCTTCCAAGTGCTTGACAATCATACTGTATACACTTTAAGAAAATTCGTTTGACAAAAAAAGGTTCATTTTTGTTAAAATCAAATATGTCAGATACTGGCATTTTAGTGTTAGTGGGTTGATTATTAGTTGCTTACATATTTAAGAGGCTTTTCGTTTGCCGAAAATACTCAAATCTGTGACATTGAATCGAGTGTTAAAAAACAAATTAAAAACCCTTTAATACGTCTTTTCTGACACTCTCATGACAAATGTTAAAATTGCTATAGATTGATTTAGAGAGGGTTATCATTGATTTTGGAGGGGTAAGGGTAGGAGAGTAGGTCCCTGAAGATTAGGACTACGACGTTTCTGGATGCTGAAGGTGAGCACCTTACCTTGTAGGAGAGTAGGTCCCTGAAGATTAGGACTGCGACTATCTACCCCATAAATCGTAAGTGTCCTTTTTTGGTAGGAGAGTAGGTCCCTGAAGATTAGGTCCCGATGAAGCACTTCTCAGACCAGTCTATGTTCAAGTCTCGAAGTACTCGATCGGGATGTCGGTCACCCCTCCAACTGTAAGTAGCTATTCTGATTTTGGTAGGTTGAACGAAGTGAAATCCCGATCACTGAGGAACGATTAAAGGACATCGGGAAGTGGTAGTCCAATCTGATGGGGACTGCGACGGGAAGAAGTCTTGATTGGTACCATAAAACATTGTAGGAGTGGTAGTCCAATCTGATGGGGACTGCGACAATCCAGTACCTTGGTAAACAAAAGTGGTATCGTGTAGGAGTGGTAGTCCAATCTGAAGGGGACTGCGACGGATTGTGGTGTCTCCATTACTCTCGTAATGGTAGTAGGAGTGGTAGTCCAATCTGAAGGGGACATTGTCAGCCAAGCTGCCAATCAGGTGCGACTGGACCGTGTTGTTTTTAGTGCCTAGATTTAGTAGGTTGAACGAAGTGAAATCCCGATCTTCGAGGAGAGACCCAAGCACATCGGGAAGAGCAGGTCCCTGAAGATTAGGACTGCGACCCGTTATTGTATCGCTTTATCTGATTTTGGAAGGTAGGAGAGCAGGTCCCTGAAGATTAGGACTGCGACTCCATCACAACGCTCGTTTAGCGCTTGAATTTTTGTAGGAGAGAAGGTCCCTGAAGATTAGGACTGCGACGCAATGGCATTAAGAAGTCAACTCCATATGCAGGTAGGAGAGCATGTCGCTGAAGATTAGGACATTGTCAGACAAGCTGCCAATCAGGTGCGACTATACCTTGTTGTTTAGGGTATGGATTTATTAGGTTGAGCGCAGCGAAATCCCGATCACTGAGGAAAGATTAAAGCACATCGGGAAGTGGTAGTCCAGACTGAAGGGGTCCCGATGAAGCCCTTCTCAAGCTTGACATTGATCAAGCCTTGAAGTACTCGCTCGGGATGTCGGCTTC
>ENA-UENX01000425-UENX01000425.1-marine-metagenome-genome-assembly--contig:-NODE-425-length-18341-cov-3.270756_pt1 | contig 18341 bp, 15 predicted proteins | sample MGYA00237875_ERZ529327 | MGnify/ENA primary metagenome ERZ529327 (study PRJEB26372, sample SAMN05368347) | marine metagenome | biome: cultured habitat; feature: ocean water; material: water; isolation... | reverse complement strand
TGGGCACTTTCGAACGTTTTCCTGATTTGGAAGATGTTTACGTGGTACCAGTTGGAGTCAATTATACCTATGCAGAAAGAAGCCGTACCCGTGTAATGATCGATTTTGGAGAGCCTTTACGGGCGAGATCTTATTTAGTGGATGGCAAAATTGGCACCAATAGTATCAACCAACTTACGGATGACTTGACAGCAGCCTTGGAGGAAAGGATCGTCATTATTGCGGACCCTGCGGATGAGCCCTTGGCGGAAGACCTGCTTAGGATTCAGCGTCCCCTTCTACATTTACCTGCCTTTCCGGTGATTAATGCAGCAGTTGAGCCTCTTCAGAAAGAGAAGGCAATCACAGATGAGGTCAATGAAACCAAAGCTGAAACTAAGACTTCCTGGAAGTTAGCCACTGCGGCCTTTTTTCAGCGCTTAGAAGATTTTAAAGTGTCAGAGTTTGATGTAATGGGGCCAAAATTGGCTGTTCTACCTACTGTTTTGTATTTGGTCGCAGGTTTTGTTCCCTTCCTCTTGGGCTATCTTTGGAATCTCCTGCCGTTGGGACTTGCCAGATACATAGCTGATAACAAGGTTAAGGACATTACCTTCTACACTCCAGTGAAATGGGCCGTAGGTATCGGAGCCTACCTGGTTTGGTGGATCCTTTGGATTGTCATTTTCTTGACAATGCCGTTGTTTTGGGCTATTCCTTTCCTTTTTGTTCTAACCCTTTTTGGGTATCACGCAGTTTATTATGAAGAAGCGGTAAAGCGTCTTCTGGAATCACGTAGCTGGGATCGACTTTCTAGCAAGGTCAAAGAGGATTTGAAAAACCAAGCTAGTCAATTGTTGCTAGGAAAATTCTGACCAGTATAAATCTTGTGACCAGGATAGTCTTTACCCGTCCTAAAAAAGGAATAAACTTACACGACGAATTTGAAAGCGCTTGATATGGAATCCTTTCGGTTGAAAATGAATGAATTGGGGAGCAAGGAACGTCCTTTTTTATTCCTGATTGACTATGAAATGCAAGCTCCGCAGATCTGGGAATTGCACGAAATTGATTCCAGTGAGCTATTATTTGACATTAATGGCTTTTCTAACTTTGAATTAACGCAATCGATACAATCAGAAAACGTCTTTCTCGAAAAATTTCCAGTATCTTTCAATGCCTATAAGATCGCTTTTGACAAAGTACAGCAAGCGATCCAGATGGGAGATACCTATTTAGCTAACCTGACTTTTGCCACTAAGGTGCTGACGTCGATGGGGCTTCGCCAAATCATTGAAAGGACTGAGGCTCCTTATCGCTTCTACTGGAAAGATCATTGTGGATTCTTCTCTCCGGAATCCTTCATCCGAATCGAGGATCAGAAAATCAAATCTTTCCCAATGAAGGGAACAATACGCGCTGATATTCCTAACGCAAGAGCTTTGCTGTTAGACAATGCTAAAGAAAAGGCAGAGCATGCCACCATTACTGATTTGATCCGTAATGACCTGAGTCAGGTAGCAAGACGAGTCAGGGTAGATCGATATCGCTACGTGGAGGAAATTGAGCATCAGTCTGGTAGACTGTTGCAAACTAGCACGGAAATTGTAGGAGATTTAGAGGTAGATTACTGCAATCATCTTGGCGATATTTTATTGAAACTTCTACCTGCCGGGTCCATTAGTGGAGCCCCAAAAGCTAGGACTGTGGAAATCTTGGCAGATGCGGAGGCTGGACCAAGAGGATACTATACTGGCGTATTAGGATACTTTGATGGTAAAAGCTTGGATAGTTGTGTGGCGATCCGTTACTTGGAACAGGATGGAAATGATCTTTGGTATCGAAGTGGTGGTGGCTTGACATACTTTAGTGATGCAAAATCCGAATATGAAGAGCTCCTACAGAAGATTTATTTACCGATAATCAGCAAGAACAAATCAATGCCAACGTGTTAAATGGAATCTAGAGCCTCTTTTTTGGAATCAATAAGGTTGGAAGATGGGCAGTTCCCTTTTCTAGCTTATCATCAGAATCGTTTCGACCGAACGAGGCAACAATTCTGCAAAAAAGATAAACCCATTTTTTTGGCAGAAACGCTCAAAGTGCCACAGGAGTACAGTAAGGGAGTATACAAAGTAAGAGTAGAATACCACTGTGATATAATCGAGCTTAGCTACCTCCCTTACCAGATTCGGGCCGTGCATTCCTTGAAACTAGTTGATGGGAATCATATCGATTATCCATATAAATATGCTGATCGATTGGCTATCGATACGCTATTTGCGGAGCGGGGAAACTGTGATGATATCCTAATGGTAAAAAATGGCTTGATTACAGATACCTCCTATGCCAACGTTATTCTTCATGACGGCCAATACTGGTACACCCCAGCAAATCCTATCATGTCTGGTACTTGTAGAGCTAGACTTATGGAGGAGGGGAAGGTTTTGCCAGCCGACATCTATGTGGAGCACCTCAAAGACTTTAAAGAAATCAGGTTAATCAATGCCATGATGAATATCGATCAAGGGCCACGCGTCCCGATCGCCAACGTCTCTATGGAAAACTTCTGATCTCTTCTCTATTCACTTGCCTCGTCCAGTTGATTTAGCAGATGATCTGGTAACTGCTTGGACGCTTTAGCTCCTAAGGCTTTGATCTTTTCAGCTCTCCCCAACAGCGTGTCTCCATATTTTTTTGAATCTACCAGTTTATTCATGGCATCATCATAGGCGGATTGAGCGTTGTTCAAACGGTTGCCGATGGTACTCAAGTCTTGCACGAATCCGCACAGTTTATCGTAAAGTAATCCACTTTGGCGGGCGATTTCCAACACATTTTTCTTCTGCTTTTCCTGCTTCCATATGAAAGATACGGTACGCATGGTGGCGAGTAGGGTAGAGGAGGTAACCAAAACGATATTGTGATCCAGGGCATCCATGAATAGCTTACTATCTGCTTTGGCTGCCACAGCAAATGCAGGTTCTATAGGCACAAACAGTAACAAGTAATCTGGCGTATTGATCTGGTATAGCTGCTGGTAGTTCTTACTGCTGAGGTCTTTAATGTGTTGCCGCAGGCTGTCCGTATGCTGCTTGAGGTACTTTTCTTGCTTCTTATCGTCCTGGGTGTTAAAATACCGCTCGTAAGCTACCAGAGAAACTTTGGAGTCAATGATCAGGTGTTTTCCTTCTGGTAGGTTAATGATGAAATCCGGGCGCTTTTGTTGGCCAGTTTCGTCCTTAAAAGAGCTCTGTACTTGATAGTGGATATCTTTCATCAAGCCGGCCTTTTCTAGAAGCAATTCTAATTGAAGTTCACCCCAGTCCCCTTGCGTCTTGTTTTCCCCCTTTAAGGCGGTAGCCAAATTGTTGGCATCCTCACTTAGCTGTTGATTCAAAAGCCGAAGATGTTCAATTTCCTTTTGTAAGGAAATTCGATCTTTGGTTTCCTCTAGGAATCTGCGCTCTATACCATCTTCAAAACTCTTAATCTTCTCTTTCAGCGGTTGCAGAATACCATCTAGCTGTTGTTGATTGTGTTGAGTAAATTTCTGACTCTTTTCCTCTAGCAATCGGTTGGCAATATTTTCAAATTCCAGTCTACTCTGCTGCTGTAAATTTTGAATTTCTTGCCATTGGGTCTGTAGTTTTTCCTCCAAGAAAAGCACTTTCTCGGCCTTTGCTGCCAAGTCAATTCCAGCCTGTCTGATTTCTTGTTCTTTTTCCAACAGATCCTCTCGGTACACGTCGGCTTGCTGCTGTAGATTTTCATGAATTTCTCTACGGACATACTGCTTGTCAACTTCGTCCTTGTGCAGCACACCTGCTTGACGTTTGGATCGACTATAGAAATAACCGACAGCACCCCCGAGAACCAAACCAATGATTAGAAAGAGAAAACTCAAAACCAAGGGATCTTCCATAGCTGAAGCTTTTAGCGTATTAGGAAACAATTGAGGATACCCTGCTACTGATTCAAATTAATGATATTTCTATGATATCACCAAATTATTTAAACTTTTATCAAGAATAAGTGAATTTGACTTCGTTTGACAGTTGGCTCTCTTCATGCTTTGCTCTACCTCAGGATTTGCCCATTTCACAACACTTAAGTTTTGATCCAAAGCTCACCGACCCATATTTGTACCGATCGATCAAAACAAGCAAACAAAACTAAACCCCAGATCCAAACCCCTAAAACCAATCCCAAACTTTAAACCCTAAACATTCTTCATTCAACATTAAACACTCTCAACTAAAACCTAAACTTGTAACCCCATGAACAGTCTTTTTTATAACCCCTAAAACCAACACTCCAACAATTAAACCCTAAACACTTTTCATTAAACACTCAACATTAAACACTTTTCATTAAACACTCAACATTAAAAACCCTTATCAACCAATGAAAACCAAGCAAGAAGCCATCATAGACCAAGCTAAGGACAGCCTAATTAAAGGCATCGACTGGCTAGCAGATACCCTTAAAACCGCCACCCAACCCGAAAAAATCGAAGCAGCTAAAGCTTTTGTTAAAAAGCACAAGAATATCTTAGTAGGGTTAGCAGCCGTCCTGGTGCTATACGTGGCCTGTTCAGATCATAGTGACGCCATTCCAAATGATGTCCCTGCGGAATCAGCGAGGATGGCTGGTAAGTACGCACCAACCGAGGAAGGGGCCCGAGAACTCGTCAAGGTCTTTGCTGCTCCAGGTGCTGACTTCTGGGAATTCACGGAATTAGTGAAGCCAGTCAAGGCAGATTTCGAAGCCTACTTTACCAAGGATGTGGCCGATAAGTTATATGAGGCCTATGAAACAGAAATTTGGAACGGAAAATATGCCGGACAAGGTCTTCATCGTCAGCCTGCTCAAAACTATGTAGTCTTGCATTTCAGTAATACCACCACCCAAAAGAAAGGAAAATCTGGTGGATTCCGATCTGACCTTTCACAAGTGGCACCCTATATCAACAATGGCTTTCCGTACTGTGAATTTGAACTCGTGGTGCAGGGTAAAAGGAAAGGTACCTTCTACAACAACCTAGCCTACGTCAATGGACGTTGGGTAATCTTTCCTGGTCTTTGGGGAGTGCTCCGCAAGATAGGAGAGGAGGTGTAAGGAGAAATCATTTGAACCAGGAAGCCGTAGCATTTGTTGAAAAGGGTAACTTTGACCAGTGGAAATTAGATGGTTATGATTCCTTTTTTCAATAGGCTACTGCTTCTCTTGGCGTTTCCTTTCGGCTTATATGCCCAGGCTGCTTCGCCAATTGCTCAGCCAGGCCAACCCAGTGCGGGGCCAGGAGGCAGTGAGTATATACATCAAGAAGTGGTATTTCAAGATTTTGCCACTGATCCCGATGGCTACTGGCTTTTTGAGCCGGCCAGCCCCAGGCCGGATTCTGCTGACGTAATTGTATTCCTTCATGGATACGGAGGCTACAATCCTATGATCTATGGCCAATGGATTAGACACCTAGTACGCAAAGGACATATCGTAATCTTTCCCCGTTATCAAAAGAACTTAGTATTTCCTCGGCCTCCTCGTTTTGCGCGAAATTGTGCCCAGGCCATTCGAGATGCCTTGACTGAACTGGAAGGGGAGGGGCATGTCAAACCTCGGCTCGATGCTTTAGTTTTCGCCGGCCATTCTTATGGTGGAGTAATTGGTGCAAAGCTTGGGGTACAGTTTGAGAAATTCAACATTCCTAAGCCCAAGGGACTACTCCTTTGTGCTCCAGGGACAGGTCCACTAACGGGTGGACGACTCCGGTCCTACAAGCATATGCCTAGTGATACCAAAATGGTCATTGTGGTGAGCAAAAATGATGAAGTGGTGGGAGAGAAGATGGCCAAGCGTATTTTCAGGACGGCTGCGAATACCCCTGATCGAAATCTACTCTATTTATACCAGGACCTATATGGTCAACCTTCCCTGAAGGCTTCCCACAACCAATCCTATTCGCTAGATATGGAATTTGATAGTGGTGTGCGGAACTTTACCGCTAAACGTGCCCTGCGGATTGCCAAAGTGGATGCGGTAGATTACGGCGTATATTGGAAGTTATTGGATGCGATGGTGGATTGTATCCGGGATGGCGAACATTGTGAAATAGCCTTGGGAGGAGGGTATCTGCAGACCGGGGTCGGAAAATGGAGCGATGGCACATCCATGCAAGCCCTACGCGCTGTCTTACCTCCCGATATAGAAGATCAGAAGTAATGCCAGCATTTATCGATCAAATGGGGCGAACTGTTCTTTTGAAACATTCTCCACGACGCATCATATCATTGGTACCTTCCCAAACGGAATTTCTTTATGATCTAGGACTCCGAGACGAAGTGGTTGGGGTTACCAAATTCTGTCTACATCCGGAGCTGTGGTATCGATCTAAAACACGTGTTGGAGGGACTAAGCAATATCATTTCGACCGTATCGCCGCGCTTAAACCAGATCTGATTATTGGTAATAAAGAAGAAAATGAAAAGGAGCAGATCGAGACCCTAATGGAACAATATCCTGTGTGGATGAGTGATATCTATGGGCTAGAAGACGCGTATGAAATGATGTTGAAATTGGGTGAGATCGTCAGCAAGGATAGACAGGCCCAAAGCTTGGTTAATCAAACGAGACTTGGTTTTTCGGATTTTCCTGAAGGAAAAGGACTAAGGGTCGTTTACTTGATCTGGCACAAGCCCATCATGGCCGCGGCGAATCACACCTTTATCCAAGAAATGCTCTCCCAATGTGGCTGGATCAATGCGCTGGCAACACAAACCCGTTACCCGCAACTGACTCTGGAAGTCCTGCAATCTCTGAATCCAGACCTCCTCTTGCTCTCCTCAGAACCCTTTCCATTTAAAGAAAAGCATGTCAACTTCTACCAGGAGCTTCTGCCCAGCACTCAAGTGAAATTAGTGGATGGAGAAGCCTTTTCCTGGTATGGGACTAGATTACTGAAAACTCAACCCTATTTGCAAGATCTGATGAATGAACTGTCTTAGACGCTGTAGTTTCGACTGATTCAATTCAGCCCTTTACTCCGGTGCAAAAATAGCTTACCTTACCCTTCTACTTCCTTCTTTTGCAAATGCTATTGTTGTGACAAATTTTCCGACTGTTGGTACTACGGTCATTACCGTGTTTTGTTTGCAGATCGTGATTTTATGTGTGTTGTTGATGCGCAAGCCGGAACAACGCTTAAGCAATCGATTACTAGCCCTCGTACTGTTTTTCGCGATGCTTAATGCGGCAAACTTTGCGCTTAGCTATTTCCTGTACTTGAGTGGATGGGCAGAGGCTTATCGATATTTTAACCTCAAACTGCTTTTCGGTCTAGGACCAGCGATCTACCTTTTGTCCCGAAGTTTACTGCAAGCGAGTTTTTCCTGGAATCCCAGATTCTATTTCCATTTTCTACCCGTGGCACTGGAGTTCCTTTATCATCGATCGATCTGGTATGAACGAGGGGTGATTGGGATCTTACAGACTCCGTCCAATACCTATGAATATCTGTATCTAATTATCCAGTACCTGGGCTTAGTTAGCCTTAGTGTCTATGCTTTATTTACGATGCGGGTCATTTGGAAACATTACGGCGGGAAACTTTCGGACCTTTTTGCCCCAGAGTTAAAACCCGGTCGGGGGTTAGTCAGATCATTATTATACCTGATTCTATTCTTTGGTCTTTGGTACTTCATCAGAGGTGTAGATGTTTACTTCTTTCGAGGTGCTTATCGGAGCTACTATTATTTTCCGATGTTCACGCTTTTATCCGCTAAGGTGGTCTGGCTAGGATTCCGGGCTTACAATCTATCCCCGCCGAAAGAAGGGGGGATGGAACCCCTGGATGGAAAAAAGCAGACTAAGGGCCTAAAGATTAATACGCAGGAATATGCAGCGGTCATACAGCAGCTAGAGCAATTGATGGAGGAACAAAAGCTATTCTTAAATCCAGATTTGAATCTCAAGCTTTTAGCGGAAATAGTCCAGCTCCCACCGCGATCTGTTTCCAAGGCCATCAACGAACGAAAGGGCTGTAACTTTCAAAACTTTGTCAACCACTATCGGATAGAAGAATTTCAAAGGCGAGTTGGGGAGCCAGAGGCGAGGCGGCTGACTTTACTAGCTCATGCCTATGCAAGTGGGTTTGCTTCGAAGTCTACCTTTAATTCAGTTTTCAAAACCGCTACGGGTGTGACACCTAGACAATACGTGAAGAGGCTTCAAAACAATAAGCTAGAAAAAGGTCCAGAAACGTGATTCTGGGCGATTTGAGACAGAAACACCGCTATGCTTGCACCGATAAATCGATTCTCTGAGTTAAAAAGACATTATGTTTAAAACATTTCGGACTTCCGTTTCAGGCTTGATTTTACTACTTCTAGCCATTTGCTTAGCTGATACGGTGGCGGCACAAAGCAATCCAAAACTGGCCTTTTGGGATCAGCAACGCAAAGGAGCAAATGGCGATGGCGGGGCTATTTATGACACGGGAACGAACCCGGAAGAATGGTTCTCTGCAGCAGCCAAGGCCGGGATAGAATACGTTCGTTTGACCGTTGCTAACTGGAAAAGTGAAGGCAAAGATTTTCTCATGGGAGATGCGGATCAGTTCACAAGATTGGTACCAGAAGATCTCGCCTTTTTGAAACAAGTCCTGGCTGTGGCTCATCGACACGATGTCAAGGTGGTGCTGTGCATGTTTCAAATACCCGGCGCAAGATGGCGGCAATTAAATAACATGAAACGCGACTTTCGCATTTGGACGGATGAGGCTTACCAAGCGCAAGCCATTGCTTTTTGGGAACAGCTGGCGGAGGAATTAAAGGACAATCCAGCAATTGTTGGCTACAACGTGTTGAATGAACCTCATCCATCTTGGAAAGATCATCCAGAAGCTGAAGGGAAGGAGGGCTTTGAGGATTGGCTGCAGCAAATCCAAGGCACGACAGCCGATTTGAATGTGTTTTACAAAAAGATCGTACAGCGAATTCGGCAAGTGGATACGCAAACCCCGATTATGCTAGACGCTTGGCAGTACGCTTCCATTGAAGGTTTTCCTTACCTCCAACCCATCCAAGATGAGGCCATCCTCTACGCCTTCCATTTCTACGGCAGATGGAGATACGCGACCTTCCGAGTAAATAAAGGGAAATTTAGCTATCCCGACAAAATGCCCACTCCACAGGAAGGGAAGACAGCAATTTGGAAGCAAGGTCGAATCAGCCAGGAATTTGCTCCGGTGTTTCGATGGGCGGAAGAACATCAAGTGCCCTTGAATCGGATCGTTGCTGCGGAGTTTGGGGTGGATAGAAGGGTAGCAGGAGCAGAACAGTTTTTAAAGGATACAATTGAGGCTTTGAATGCTAAGTCTCTCCATTGGGCCTTCTATTCCTTTCGCTCAGCTACTTGGGACGGCATGGATTATGAATTGGGGACCAATAAATTGGGATGGAAATATTGGCAAGCGGTAGAAACGGGCAAAAAGCATGAAGAATTAATTACTCGGAAAGACAATTCACTTTGGAATCTTTTCAAAACCGAGTTCTCCGGAAAAGATTGACACTAAAAGAAAAGTGTTAATACATGTAACTATTTCTAAGTCTTCCGTTATACTAATAGGCAAGCAAGAATATGGCGAAAACAAACGCGCTTACATCCCTATACCGAAGCCAGAATCAGTTTGCACGATAGCCTAAAAATGCGCTTTTTAAAACTTCAACTACTCTCATTTTTGTAAGGATAATTTTTCTGTTAATAACTAAGCAGGCAGTTGCTAGGATACTGCTATGCGTAAAACACCTTCAATCATGAGGAAAATGTACCTGTTCCTGCTGCTGGTCTTTGTCGTGACCAGTGGCGCTCGAGCACAGGAACTACTGCGTGAATCCGTCTTCTTTGACACGGATCAGCATCAACTTACGACCGAAGCTCGCCAAACCTTGGACGAGCTCGCACAACAAACTTTTGATCTTACCGATTTCCATGTACAGATCTTGGCTTTTACAGATGACCGAGGGACGGCTGATTACAATTATCAGCTAGCCTTAAGGCGTGGGCGTTCCGTCCAAGACTATCTGAGCTCCCTTGGTCTTCTAGTAGAAAAAACATCTGTAGAGAGCCTCGGAGAAGTTGAATTATTGGAGCCCAATGAACAAGCGCGGTCAAGGAATCGTAGGGTAGACCTCATCCTAACTGCAAAACTAGTTGGTTCATTGAGCGAAGTCTGGGAAGCCCTTGACCAGGATCGCCTGCAGAAATTCGACATTGATCCCTCCAAGGGCAATGTCCTCCAAGGTCAGGCCGGTACCCGAGTGTGGATACCGGAAGGAGCTTTCACTTTTGCTGATGGTGGGCGCCCGGAAGGCCCCGTCACTGTACGGATGAAAGAAGCCTATGGATTTGGGGATATGCTTATTGATGGACTTAGTACCCATAGCGATGGGCAACTCTTGGAAACAGGAGGGATGGTCTATTTAGAGGCTGAGGCAAATGGACAGGCACTGCAGCTGGGTCCAGATCAGGCCATGGCTGTAGCACTACCGACCCAGCAGATGAAAGATGGGATGCAACTTTTCATGGGGGAGCAAGCCGCAGACGGATCGGTGAATAACTGGTCTGCCACACAACAGGCACCCGCACCAGACCTCGATGAGTTCCTACTGGATCTGCCGCCTTTTCCCACCATTAAACGTGACTGGGTGAAGCCCCCAAAGGAAATCATCGACTATTCCGGAGAACCCGTAACTCCTCGGAAACCGATCAAGCCTACCGCTCCTTCTAAGCCCCGCAGAGAGGCAATGGTTTATTATCCCCGCGGAATGGAAGGCGTTTTTATGAGCAAAGCCAAGCGGAATAAAAAGGAAGAGGCCATGTATGAAAAAAAGATGAAGGCCTACAAGAGAAAGCTAGCCAGATTTAAAGAGAACCAGGCGGCCTATGTACTGGCAATGGAAAGCTACCGACAAGCTTTTCAGGAGTTTCAGCAAGCGCAGAAGGAATATCAAGCCAAAATCCAGGCGCAGAAGGATAATTTCAAATCTACGCCTGCCTATCTGGCCTATGCGGAACAAGTCATGAAATCTAAGGACGCCAGACGAGCTTTGTACGAAAAAGAGGTAAAGGAGTGGTACGTAGCAAAGGATCAGCGTATGGCCGAGTACGAAGCCAAGTATGGAGATGCGCTACTGGGCTCCGACGAGATGGCTATGCAATATTTGTATCGAGTGAATCGCTTGGGCTGGATCAATTGCGATCGATTTTACGACATTCCAAAAACGGAAAAAGTGAACCTGGCCATCGCCGATAGTGATGCAGAAAAGGAAGAGCTTTTCGTCATCTTTAAGGATATCAAAAGTATGATGAAGGCTTATAAATGGGAAGGTAAGGCTCATTATCAAGTTGCCAATCTACCCAAGGATATGGATATTCGAGTGGTAGGCATTAAGGTGATTGACGGGAAGGCGCAATTGGCGATAAAGGATACCAAGGTGTCGGATGAGCAGCCGGTGAAGCTGTCTTACCAACCCGCCAGCATTAATAAAATTCGCGCTGCGCTGAAAGACTTGGATAGTTAGAAAAGATCAGCATTGATGATCGGAATGAGAAAGAGAGTTGTACGCAAGCTATGCGTACAACTCTCTTATTTATGTGGTAAAGGTGAATCTTATTTTGTGGATCGAATTGTTATTTCTTGCTTATAATCAATCATTAAGAGTGTATTTTGAACCTGATTATGTTCCAAGAGCCAATTGGCAATTGGACTAACCAAGTGCTGCTCAATAGCTCGCTGCAATGGCCTTGCTCCATAGCGTTCATCAAAGCCAATCTTTACGAGGTAGTCAATCACTCGATCAGAGAAGTGGATATTTAGACGTTTTTTGGTGAAGCCCTCTCGTTGCTTCAATTCATCCAATTCTTTGATGGTAATCTCCCGAATATCCTCTTGACTCAAGGGATGAAACATCACCATCCCATCGATCCGGTTTACAAACTCTGGTCGAAAATGCTTTTCGATGGCAGATTGGTAATTGAGTTCGTCACTAGTCGTATTCTTGAAGCTAATCGACTGTTTATTGTTGGCTCCTAGGTTAGAGGTCATGATAATGATAGTATTCCGGAAGTTGGTGGTTCGGCCATAGGCGTCAACCAAGATACCCTCATCCAGAATCGAAAGCAAGGCGTCGAATATGGAGGAATCTGCTTTTTCGATTTCATCCAGTAGTAGTACGGAAAAAGGGCGTTCCCGAATGTCTTTGATAAGCTCGCCAGTGCCTCGCCCCGAGCCGATAAAACGAGTGATCTGGCCGGGATGCTGATATTCACTCATGTCAATTCGGATCAGCGGCGATTGCTTCTGACCTTTTCCGAAGAAATACTTGGCTAGTGTCTTAGCACATGCGGTTTTTCCTACCCCCGTCGGACCCGCAAACAAAAGCGTTGAGATTGGCTTATGGGGGTTGTTCAAGCCAGCTTTGAAAATCTTCACGAGATTGCACATTTGTGCTATGGCACCCGGTTGTCCGATAATATTCTCGCGAAAGAAGAACTCGAGTTCCTCCTTGTCTAGTAAAAGGTCATCACGAAGGAATAATTCCGGAAGTCCCGTCTGTTGGACGAAGGAATGAATGACTTGCCATTGATCGACGGCCGACTTATGATTGGTTTTTGCTTCACTGATACATTGGCCCAGGAATTTAATCCCTTTTCCAGGAAAGCTTTCGTAAGGAAAATAGCGATGCAGTAGGCGGTAGCTCAGACTTACTGCTTCCGGTAGAATAGAAATTCGGTGTCGCTTGCTGCTGTACTTGGAGAGCTCATTCAGTACATTGTATACTTTATCCTCTGGTAACTCCTCCAATCTAATGATTTGGAAAGTCTGGACAAAGCCGGGGAGCAGTCGCCGCATACTTTCCAGCTCTCGCGGAGTGGCCTCTCCGATGATTTGCAATTTATTCTCCTGTAAGAAAGGCAGCAAGAAAGCAGCTACACTGTCCTCGGGGCCTTCCCCTCCCGATAATAACAACTGGATCAAATCAACCACCCACAATACGCCATTGCTGGCTTGCAACTCTTCTATCAATAACTCACACACCTCCTGCCATTCTCCGAGGTACTTTGTGCTTGCCGTTATCCTTTGCGACATGATCTGCCAGAAACTTAGGGAGATCTGCTGTTGTCGCGATTGATTATTGATCTTTTTAATGGCCTGCTTCAGGACTGCACTTTTACCGACACTGGGAGGACCCACCAGCAAAACATTCGCTCGGTTATACAACAATTTGTCTATCACCTCATTGACCATATGATCCAGTTCCCAAGCTGCGTCTGGGAGCGCACTGATCGTCTTCCTGCGAGCTTTGCTGTAGGGAAAGCGTTCCGTCAGCCGATTTAGGACCTGGTATTGCCGTTGATAGGTAAAAGTGTCCCAGTCAAACTCCCGGTCAAAATTCACGCGAAGGGTAATGGTTTCTAGAAATGGCGTTTCGTACGATAGTAAGCGATAGATCTTCTCTGGTGGAGTTTGATTCAATAAAGAGGTGGCGGAGTGTTTGACCAGCGCATCAAATTGCTTTTGATCGTAATAGGCAAAGCGCTCATCAAATAGGGGCAAGAAACACTCATAATAGCCTTGCTCCGTTTCCCCGTAAATCACAGGTACAGGCACTTTTACAGCATATGAAAGTGGGAAAGTTCCAGTCTTTGATCGGATGGTCGGTCGGATTTTGACCTCTATTACTTTCAGCTTGGACCCCAAGAGATCCATGTATGGATAGTCATCGTACTTCTTGTATTGTCTTTGTAGGTGTGACAAGAGCGTACGCTTAACCGTTTCTACATCTTTCTGTATGACTTTGTAATCGGTTCCAACTAAGATGCCGAGAATCCCTTGATCCTTCAAAGGATAACACAACAAAGGATAGTTGATTTTATCCATAAATTCCTGATTGTTTTAGGGGTCTGCAATATCGGAAAATTCTGCGTTCCTGTAACTACCGCTATTCTACAAAAACGACCAACCCTTTCAAGTAAGATCCTTCCGGATGAAACAGGTTGACGGGGTGGTCAGCCGGTTGACTTAGATGATGCATGACTTTGATCTGTCGTTTTGCTTCCAAACCAGCTGCTACGATGGTATTGTAAAACAGGGGCTTGTCAACCACTTGAGAACAAGAAAAGGTAAACAGAATACCACCAGGAGGTAGTTGTCTGATTGCACTGGCATTCAAACGCTTGTAGGCCTGAACGGCATTGTGCCTTTTTTTCACACTCTTAGCAAATGCAGGGGGATCCACCACCATCAAATCATATTCTTGCTCAGGCTGCTTAAGGAATTTTAATACATCAGCAGTAATGGATTGATGCGGAATGGAGGAAGTACCCAACAATTCAACATTAGCATCGGTCAGCTGCATAGCCTTGGCTGAGATGTCAACGGAATCCACTCGCTCGGCTCCGGCCGCCAAAGCATAAATCGAAAAGCCTCCAGAATAGCAGAAAGCGTTCAACACCTTCTTTCCCGCTGCATAACGCCCTAACAACTGCCGATTGTCCCGTTGATCTAAGAAAAAGCCCGTCTTCTGTCCCTGTACCCAATTGACGTGAAACTGATGGCCGTTCTCAAGAACAATACCGTCACTAGCTTCCCCTAAAAGAAATGCATTTCGCCTTCCAGTAGCATATTCAACCGGTAGGCTATCGATACTCTTGTCATAAATCGTCTCTAAGTCCCAACCTTGCATGCGTTGTAGTGCCTCAGCGATGAATTCGCGGTTGAGATACATCCCGATGGTATGACATTGAATGACCGCTGTTGGCCCATATATATCGATGATCAAGCCGGATAGCCCATCACCTTCTCCGTGAATCAAACGAAAACAATTGGTGGGACCGGCCGCTGCGAACCCTAAACGTAATCTATAATCTAATGCTTTCTGGATTCTCTCTTGCCAAAAGGAGACATTGGGTTCTATGGGCGAAAAAGATAGTATTCGTACCTTAATACTACCATCTTGATAGTGCCCGATGCCGAGTACCTCCCCGTCTTTGCTACAAACCTGAACCCATTCTCCATCTTCTATGCCATCTTCTTCCCTGGCTATTGCTCCCGAAAACACCCATGGGTGAAATCTCCGCACAGAGGCATCTCTCTTGGATTTCAGCGTTATCTTCTTCATGGCCGAAAGGTAATAAAACTATTGTCAAATGGGGTCCCCTCAAACTAGAGGACTTTTACTTCTGGAGTGAATCAAGGTCGATTTTTGGTCCTTGCAAACGATGCTGAGTGGCTTGCTCATAGGCGTAGGTCAGACGGATCAGGGTGGCCTCAGCGTACATACGCCCTAAAAACTGTAAGCCGGCAGGTAAATTTCCCTCAACGAAGCCCATTGGTATGGTAAATGCAGGCTGTCCCGTATGTGGCGCAATGATCTGACTATTATCTCCCTGGTATCCGTCGAAGTTGCCAATCTCCGCTGGGGGATAGTTCCAGCTAGGATAGATCAGGGCGTCCAAGGAAAGACTATCCATGACCGCTTCGATAGCTTCCCTGAAAGCTACTCGTTTAGGATCTTGATAAGGGTCGAGACATGCAACGGCACTGGTATCTGGAACCTGGCCGTTCTCCAGGAAATACTTCAACCTACCTTCGATGTAGGGCGCATACTGGCCACTTGCTACTATGGTCGCCAAGTCCTTGGCTGGGGCATCTTCTCCCAGGGTGGCCAAGAATTGATTGAGGTCATGCTCAAACATGGCACACCATTGATTTTGCGACAAACTTGCAAAATCAGGTATGTCCACTGGATCGACTACAGTTGCGCCAGCTTGTTCTATATCCTTAATGGCGTTTTGGACTAAGTCGCTGATCTCCGGATGTATATCTGTCATGATTTGACGCAATACTCCAATCCGACTGCCTTGCAATCCCTCTGCTTGCAAATATTGCTGGTACGAATTGGAAACCTTACCTTCTGCCTGCCTGGTAACCGGATCTTTGGGGTCGTAGCCAGCAATCGCTTCCAATATCTTGGTTGCATCAGTGACGGTCCGACCCATAGGCCCTCCTACATCATTGCGCAAATACAGTGGGAAGATTCCATGTCTGCTCGTTAGCCCCAAGGTTGAGCGGAAGCCTACTAAAGCATTATGGGAGGAAGGCCCTCGAATGGAATTACCTGTATCGGTTCCTAGGCCAATTAATCCAAAATTAGCTGTTACCGCTGCTGCCGTCCCTCCACTTGATCCGGCTGTTGTGTGCTTGGGATTATAGGGGTTGCGAGTTTCCCCGGCCAGGGAACTGATCGTCACTTTAGGACTAAAGGCCCATTCCGCCATATTGGATTTTGCCAAAACAATCGCTCCTGCCGCTTTCAGACGTCGAACCTGCTCCGCGTCAAAAGTTGGCCGAAAGCCTTCAAATACTTTTGAACCTGCCGCTGACTGCAAGCCAATGGTCAGGTAATTATCCTTTACAATTAGAGGGACGCAATGTAGGGGCCTTAATTGTGATTTTTCCTTCCACTCCTCATCTAGTGCCTTTGCTTCATCCAGCGCATTGGCGTTGACTTCTGTGATCGCATTGATTTCGGTGGATTGATCATAGGTGTTGATCCGATCTAGATAGAATTGGGTTAGGTCCACGCAGCTACAAGTACCTGACTGCAGAGCGGCATGGAATGTTTCGATCGTAATTTCTTCCCAGTCCATTGGTGTTTCTGAGGATGAATTCGGAGAATTGCAGTTAGACATGAGAAGAAGGAGAATGAAAAGTGAGGTAAATCGACGGAGTTTTTTTCTCAACATAATGCGTGCTACTTCAGATGAAGCAGTAAAATAAGCTTTTACCTCCAGAATCAAGGTGAATGTATCTTACTTGCGAAGCTGGGGTAGAAAAAAGGAAGGGTAGCTCCTGCGTGGACTACCCTTCTAGTTTTAGACTGATAATATTTAGATGAAATCTACTTTCAAGGGAATGCTATAGCTCCGTAAACAGCTTATTAACGATTCGCCATTGTCCTTCCAATTTGCTAAAGGATAAGAAATCGTGATATTCGTGCCCTAGCATGTGCAGATGCGCTTTGACAATGGCATTGTCTCCCAAGGTTTCTACTGCGGTCACCTTCATCTGGAAAGTTTCGCCCAGTTCCTTTGGTGATTTTCTGCCCTTTACCCCTGCCAGGTAGGCTTGCAAGTCCTTTTCGTACGGAGTGCCTTTGAGGTCCCCGTATAGGAGACAAGTAGGATGGAAAGCACGCTCAAGAAGTTGTATGTCACCTTCGAAGATTCCTTTAAAGTAGGATTGGGTTACCGATAGGATATCATTCATGATATTTGATTTTAATATAGATTAGTCTTTGAAAGTATCTAATTGAGGATGTGTCCAGCAACGTGGCCACCATCGACATTAATGATTTCACCAGTAATGAAGTTACTATGAATCAGATGGTAGGCCGTTTCTGCGATGTCGGTGGTTTCTCCGATTCGGTTGAGCAGATGCAATCCTGCGAGATCATCCGCATTCTCGACGCCAATCTTGCCTTGCAGCGGGCTTCGAATGATCCCTGGGGCTATGGTGTTGACTTTGATATTGTTGGTCCCGAATTCCGCAGCTAGCTGTTTTGTTAAGGCGTGAATACCACCTTTGCTCGTAATGGGAGCGGAGGCAGGGAATCCGGCGATGGCGTGATCCACCAGTACTGTTCCGATGTTGATAATAACACCTTCATTCTGCTCGATCATTTGTGGAATGACCGCTTGGGTAGTGAAATAGGTGCCCTTTAAGTTAATCTCCCAATAGCGCTCCAAGTCAGCTTCTTGCACTTCTAAGAAGGGTTTCGGAGCGAAAACACCCGCATTGTTGATTAGTGCATCTATCCTCCCAAATTTTTCTATCGCCAGCTTAGCTAGCTTTTGTCCGGTTTCCACCTGGCTCACATCTCCTAATAGATAGGTGGCGTTGGCGGGAGAGCCAAGGCTTTCATAGGCTTTGATTAGTCTTTCCGCATTAGCGGCATTGAGTACCACTTTAGCTCCCTTTTCTAGGAAGTGCTTGGCTAGGCCGAAGCCGATTCCAGTGGAAGCTCCAGTGATAATTACGGATTTGCTCATGATTGTTGTTTTTTGGTTCCAGTATATTGTTTTCCGTCTACGCCCCAGTTTTCAATGGGAACTTCGTCGATGACTACATGGGTAGTCTTCGGGTTTTTGTGAAGAATATCTACAACCAACTGTGTAGCGCCCTCTATTAGTTGGCGCTTCTGGTCTGTGGTTACTGCTTCGTCAGTAACTCTGATATTGATGTATGGCATAATGAAATGTTTTTAAGTAGTGTGACAAAAGTAGTCGTGAAATTTTAG
>ENA-UENX01000424-UENX01000424.1-marine-metagenome-genome-assembly--contig:-NODE-424-length-18403-cov-3.399673_pt1 | contig 18403 bp, 16 predicted proteins | sample MGYA00237875_ERZ529327 | MGnify/ENA primary metagenome ERZ529327 (study PRJEB26372, sample SAMN05368347) | marine metagenome | biome: cultured habitat; feature: ocean water; material: water; isolation... | reverse complement strand
CACCTATCTTGTTACAGACATAAGTCTAGTAAATATTCCGGGTTCAGTATTTGAAATAATTAGTGTTACAACGATTAATAGCTCTAATGGATTAAATAATGGAAGCATTGACCTTCAGGTAGAAGGTGGGGCAGCTCCCTACACCGTTTTCTGGTCGGGGGGAGTCAGTGGCAGTATAACTGATCTGCTCAACACTACGATTAGTATTCCTGATTTAAGCCCAGGATCGTATGAAGTCACGGTTGCTGACAGTAGGGGTGGACAACATACCATTACCATTAACCTATTAGATGAGACCGTTCCTATTATTCCCTGCAATGAGCCGTTAGATATAGTCATTCTTAATGATGTCTCTAGCTCGGTCGATGCCCAGGAATATAGTGAATCGAGGACCTTTTTTATTGATTTTTTAAGTGCCATTAACATAGGCGCTGGACCGGATGATTCCCGAGCTGCCATATTGGAATGGTCGGGTGAAAGGGAACAAATTGTTCAAACTCCTATGACTGGGGACCTATCAGAAATTCAGCAGTATAGCGCTGCTAGCCGGACTTTTTCAGGGGAGACTGACCCCCTAGGCGCACTCATGGAGGGGAGAAATTACCTGGCTTCAGTAGCTCGACCTGAGGCTGACCGGGTCCTTGTATTAGCAACTGATGCCAACAGTTGGCAAATTAGCCCCGCACTGGTTAGTTTGGCTAACGATTATAAGGCAGAGGGGTACAAAATTGTTACCATTGCTTTTGACAATGCCTTTACGGATCCCTTTGTTCGCAGCATTCTACAGGATGTTGCTTCCTCTGAGCTACTAGCGCCAGGAACGGTCTCCTATGCAGCCTTAGACCAGGCCATAGCCGAAAATATTGCTCTTTTATACTTGTGCCCCATAAATCCAGGAAGTGCAGCTAGCACATTTTTCAATAGAGATGGACTCTTGGAGATCATAGATGTAGAGCAGGAATCTCTTTGCCAATTTCCAGGTTCAGTGGAAATCACCATTCAAGTCAGTGCTTTGGAGCAGTTGTCCTTGCCCGCAGGAACACCGATCACTTTTTATCATAACAATCCTTCCCTTCTGGGTGCAACCCCAATATTGACTTGGCAAATACCTTGTGCTATATCAGCGGGAACCACAGAGATCTATACGATAATTCTACCGGTCAATTCCCTTACACATATTTATGTGGTCTTAAATGATGACCAAAGTCAGGCTGGGGTGGTTAACTTTCCTGTGACAGCGATCAGTGAGTCTGTATACGCTAATAACATTAGTGACACAACTATATGTGTAGCTAGCGAAGCCATTATACAAGCCTTTTTGTCGACTGATACCCCAGTTCCAGTTTGCAATAATTTAGTGACTTATACGGTAAATGTTTGCAACGTTTCTGCTGTTGATGCAACGGGTGTAGCGGTAACACATTTGGTAGGTGATGGCTTTGAACTCATTAATACGATTGTAGATGAAAATAATTGTGCCTCTACTGGGATGGCCGATACCATGGATATACCCGCCGGGTGTTGCGCTTTAATTTACTATACCTATGAGGCGTCTTCGGCTCCTCCAGGGAACTACAGTGATAATGACGTAGAATTATCCGGTCCTGCTAATCAGACCTACATGGATTTTGATGGCACCAGCAGCAGTGCAGATGATGTGTTGATTGATGGAACGATCAATTGTCCTTCAACAGAAATAAATTTTTCACAAAGCGTTAATCTAGATGAGACTTGCGAGGATGCGGTTTTGGTTTACACTTTTACCATTGATAATCAAACCAATTTTCCTTTACAAGGCATCACCTTTACCAGTGTTTTGACCAACCCTGCTAGCTGGATGTTTCAACCCTATAATCAGCTGGGTGTGACTATTGAAGAAACCGGTTTGTCTGGTAATACTGCCTCTTTTGTTATCAATGAAGTAGCCGCGAATACCGTCGCTAGCTTCTCAATAAATGCCAACCCAGGCGATTGGCCAAATAATGGCACCCTCAATAATTTGGCTGTACTCAGCGATCTCCCAGATCTGGAGGGTTCGGGACAAACTTCAATTTCCGCGAATTCAGTTAATACTTCCATATCCACCAACCCGGAAATCCTCTTGTCTCAAGTAGTGGACTGCGGCAACAATACAGTGGAAGTGACTGCCAATCTGATAGCTGGAACAGCTACCGATTGGCTTTGGCAAACCACCGGTGATGGTCAATTTAGTTCAAGTTCTTCTGCCACCGCTACCTATGAGCTAGGTCCAGAAGATATTAGTAATGGCGCAGTATCCTTGTCGGTTGGAGTCGGTGCTGTTTGTGATGAAGTTAGCAATAGCATTAACGTCTCCAGTAGTTCCTCTACGGAGATCATTTATAGTATTTGTCCAGAAGAACAGGTCGTTTTTGATAATATACCCTTGGAAGCAGGTGATCGTCGGACCTTTTTCTACGAAGCGAGCAATGGCTGTGATTCTTTGATCCATGTAACCGTAGAGCAGTTGCCTTTCAGTAGTGATACCCTTGTTTTAGAAGACTGTTTGGGGAGGGGAATAGTATATGATGCAGTTCTGATTCCTCCGGGGCAAACCTCATTATTTAGTTATACAGCTGCAGCAGGATGTGACTCAATGGTGCTTGTAAAGGTCAATGATACTAGTGTGCAAAGGTCAACCTTTGCCCCTAATGTGTTTAGTCCCAATCAAGATGGTATTAATGACTGCTTTAGTTTCTTTTGGGATAAGAATCAATCCATCGTAGACTTTGAGTTTTCCATTTATAATCGCTGGGGAACTCCCGTTTTTACAACTTCCGATCCTCTAGCTTGTTGGGATGGACGGTTTAAGCAGCAATTGGCAGAGATAGGAGTATATGTTTGGTTTGCTAAGATCCAAACGGAGTACTGTGAGGAAAAGCAGCTGCTGAAGGGGGATGTTTTACTGCTGCGCTAGGCTGTAAGGCACCCTTGAAGGATGAAACGTAGGCGCAAATTTCTAGAAGCCGCCATAAAACCGGTTGCTGCATAGGAGAAGCTTACAGAATAATTTACAAAGAGAGGTGGGTTACAGCTCACAATTAAGCATATCGGAAAACGAATAAACGGTGGTACGCCTCCTCCAAAGACTATTATTCGATATAGATTATAACCAGATTAGAATTAGAAAACCTCGATGATTTATCTTTTCAGTGGCCTAGGCGCAGACAAAAGAGTATTTAAGAATCTGAAGATATTAGAAGAGTTTCCTCATAGATTCATGGACTGGATATATCCGGGAAACTATGATCTGAAAACTTATGCAAGCTTATTTATTGATCAAATAGATCAAGATGAAGAAATTATCCTGATAGGGGTTTCATTTGGAGGAATGATCGTGTCAGAAATAAGTGAATTGATAAAGGTTAAGAAAGCGATATTGATATCGAGTAGCAGAAATTCGGGCGAAATACCGAAAATATATCGATTAACCGGATTGAGTAGATTGATCGATATAGTCCCAAGTAGATTATTGACAAGATCCAACCGAATGACAGAATGTTTTTTTGGAGTGGATAAACGGGAAGATCAAGAACTGTTGAAGAGAATATTGAAAGATACCGACACAAGGTTTCTGAAGTGGGCTTTAAAGAGCATATTAAGCTGGAAACGGATAGATAATACAGCCAGATTAATTCAGATTCATGGAGATTCAGATAGAATATTGCCATGGAGATATAAAAATGTCGGAAGGTTAATTAAAGACGGGGGACATCTGATGATCCTAAATAAGTCAGAAGAAATTGATGAGATTCTACGGGAAGAATTGAAATGAAAACATCGTTTAGCACAGTGGCACACTTGCATGATTCGTAATCGGCCACAGTGCTAGCCTTCAAGTACAGCATTTGTATTTATGATACAGAACTGCTGCCAATCTTGGAAAACCGGGATGGGGCAACACCTCACCTCCCCAAACCATCTGCCAATAGCTCAATAAAATGAGTGAGATAGGGAAAAGTTCTAGCTATAACTGAACTCAAAAAGAAAATCTAATGTATTGCTTATGTTAAGATTGAGATATCCTTAATAGTACGGTATCTGTAATCTATCAAGCTTAGCAGGTTTGCATAACAGAAATACTAACGATAATAGAAATGAAAGAGATTGATTATTCAGGATATCAGGATAGGGAAAGCAAAGCATGGGGACAACTACTAGAATACATAGAAAAAGTCGCAGATGAAGAAATCGAAGATTTTGATCCAAGGCGAGGAATAGGGGCTGAAAACTTCAGAGAAATAGTTGTTCTACCCAAAACGATCAGAAAACTGAAGAAAGTCAAAAGGATGTGGCTCTATGGTAGTAAACTGAAAATGATTCCACCTGAAATTGGAGAAATGGAATCACTCGAGCTTTTCGATCCCTACACATCCTATGACTTGACATGGTTTCCCTATGAAATAACAAGTTGTAGACGATTAAAAGCAAGTAGAATTAGTACAAGAGCACTCTTGGGGAACTATAAGAATCGTAAACCATTTCCATCCCTGAAGGAGAATAAGTTGAAATACTCAAACGATTCATTGAAATGTGGCATATGTAAACAGGCAATCACATATGATCAGGCAAATCAGTTCTGGATTACATTAAATGTGGCCACCGATCCCATTCCCTTACTGGTCAATTTATGTTCAACTGCATGTAAGGAAGATCTACCGCAGGGAGAAGGTAATTATTTAGAATTCGCTCACAAAGGAGGGGAGGAAGTCAAACAGCCTCCGGAAGCATACGGTACGGGAATCCGACAGAATGAAGATCATGTGGATTTTATGAGAAAAGAAATGACAAAGTACTTCTCAAAATTAAGAGGAGAAATTTGAGACCAGAGTCCTGCAAAGTGTGGGAGTTCAGGCTGCCGGCTATAGACAGGGACTCGGCTGTAAGGAGTTAAAATCATGAGAGTAAGAAACGAATTTGGCGTATTTAGATTCCAAAAACATCAGAACGACCTGGAGAAATATGGACTGTCAGGCCAGGTTAAATGTATAACTACAAAAAAGTATAACAACAATAAATTTGTAGAGGGAGAGTATGATTGGAAGCACATCATGGAATTCAATGAAATAGGAAATGTAATAGAAGAAAAAGAAATCACTCCCAGTAGATGTAAGCAAAAAATCCATCGTAGAATTTATCGGTACAATGGTAAGAACTTTAAAACAGAAAGGATTGAAATATTTGCAGATGGCGCAAAGGTCGTAGAGAGCTATCAGTATGATGCATATGGAAACCTAAGGGAAGTCCACTATTCAGAGCAAGAAGCAGATCTGGAACGAGGACAAGAATTCTTTGAGCCAGAACTCATGGATATAGCGGAAATTGACCGAGAAGTATTACACTATGAGGATCAAAATCGGGTCGTAGAGATAGATGCTTATGTTGGGAGTAAGTTAGGTCGAAAGACCCTGATAGCATACAATGATAAGACCCTGGAAACAATGGAAAGCCAGTACCAACTTGGCACGAGCCCTGCACTATACCGGCAGTATTATTTCATATATAATGATAGAGGATACAAGATATATGATGAGTTATTGGATGGACAGGGAGCCGTAGTAATCTATAGCAAGTACAAGTATAATAAACATGGAGATATGGTGTATAGCTATTCAAATGATATACCCGAGGCGATAGAAAGCACCAAGGTATTCGAATACCAATATGATTATGATAAGAAACAGAATTGGCTTAGAAGATACTTGCTTAAAGAGGGATCGTTGGTAATGGATGGCAGCAGGGAAATAAGCTATTATGGGTAAAACTGCAGCTAATTTAAAAAGATGAAATGGAGAATTCAATTTGGGTATTTAAGGGAGTAAATAGTCAGTTTTCAGGAGGCGTATTCGATAATTTAGAAGCAGCTGAAAAGTGGATTAAAGAAAATAGTTTAACGGGAGTGTTGACCAAGTATCCGATAAATCAAGGTGTTTTTGATTGGGCAAAGGAGAAAGGCTTAATCAATATGAAACCTGAAAAACTTGAGGAAAAGAAAAATGACCCAATATTTGTTGGCGGATTCACAACAGCATCAATGGAACATTATCACTATGAAAATGGAGAATAAAAATAATACCATACGCAGCAAAGTATATGACGGTCCTGCCCCCCCTTTGATTAGAAGGCTGCATCTATTTACAGTAGGGGATACGTATTGAGGAAAAGTCAAGAACAATTATTGGTGATATCGTAGTGCATTTATGGAACAAACAAAACTGAAAAACCTAGGATCAATTCTTGAAGCCATCAATGATCAAGAAATATTCAAAGCAATAAGGCTGATCTCAGAACAGGCCTCTTCAGAATTGATTCAAGAAGAATTAGTCATTCTTAAGAACGTTTTTCATAAGTTCCGGAAGAGAAGATTGTTCGCCCAAGAAGACAAAAGGACTATTAGAAGAATTCAGAAGGTATTAATATCGACATTACTTGAAATTGAGGATGGCGATAGCCGGGTCTATTTAACACATAAGGAATTAGCTTGGGAACATAAAGAAATCATAAGAAAAATCTATCGGTATATACGGAATGACCTAAGCAACCTAGTGAACCGATTAGATTGGACCCTTTCGATGCGTAATACAGCAAGGTTAGAATATTTTCTTGATGCTACCGTAGAGAATTATTTCTTGCCAAGAGGTCGGTTGGAAAAATGGATGAAACAACTTAAAGAAACTTCAGCTGACGAGCGGAAATCGAAATCCAATCAAGCATTTCTGAGCATCATAATTTCCTATTACCTAACTTCCTTGGAAATGAAGTTGCACTTATCTGTATTGGCTGGAAATCTTGGGAAGAAAGAATCTCACTATAAATACAGAAATCTTAATGGTCGTTTCCTATATATCTATCAACATATCAGACTCTACTTGGATTCTTTGATCTCTAGGAAAAAAAGCTTCAGAAAGTTTAAGCGCTTTTTGAAGCTCATTAATGAAATAGAAAAGGAAAGTATAAGAGAATTGCATCAAGTGGTTCCGGAATATCAAAGAAGCCTTGAAGGTATATTTCAGGAGATGGACAATTTTAGATCCACTCTTGACAGATAGAACTGCTTGCAGCAGCCTTTGAAGACTATAAATTAGGATTTGAGCGGATCGAGTTGAAGAGTATGGCTCCATCTTGGAGGGGGGCTATGTAACGACATTACCACCAGCATGCGGTATTAAACAATAAGTATGGTCACCAGAAATATACTCGTCAAACTTCTAATTGTATCCACGATTATACTGGCTTGTAACAGCCAGGAAACAATCGCATTTAGATTTTCGCATAATGACGGTAGGCTGACTACTCATTCAGAACGGATACATGATGATGAACTAGAGTTATCTCTCGACGCGATCTTTAGTACTGGCCAAGCATATCTAGGATTGAATTCGCGTGTCAGTTTGAAGTCTATTCATAAAAAGACCATACAGATCGATTCAATACAATCTAAAATCTTGAAATACGATGAAACCGAGGAAATAGTAGAATGTGAAATGCTCGAAGGAGTTTCAAGAGAAGAAGAGATAGATTATCCGATTACTGTAGCTCCAGAAGAGTATAGATCTATTTTGGTGAAAATTCCTGATCAAGAAGAATTGGAGTTTCAGTTGGGGGATTCAATTTTGTTACAAATTGATGTTTTGTATACTATAGAAGGAGAACAAAAACGGTTTTCAACTGAGAATAAAAAGTATTATACCAAACTAAGAAGGGACATGAGTCTTTAGCGCTTAAGCAAGAGGAACGGAGTCATCACATAGCACACCTGATTATGCTACCTGTATCGTTCTAGGAGCAAGACTAGTGGCAAACCTTATATGATCGAAAAATAAATAGGGCTAGTCGAGAAAGGGTACCGTCTATTAAAAAAACTTTACACCTTCAGCAGAGTGAGATGAAACGTCTATACTGAAATAGTATGTATAGGTACGATAAGAAGACTGACGAATATCAATAATAAATCTTACGAAAGCAGATGATACTATTGGCAGACTTTAGCGTAATCTATCCAGATTATACAGGCATAATTATCCTAGGCATCTTGATGATCTCATTGGTGTTCTTACTGGTCGGATTAATAGATATATTCCTAAGAGATTTCAAAGACAATACGGAGAGAACTTTTTGGTTATTGGCAATCATATTTACTGCTGGATTTGCAACTCCTTTCTATGTGATTAAAAGAAAAAAGCTAATCAAACGATGAACAGAGAAGTGCGAATGCTAAAAGGATTGGGAATTGAATAACAAAACTTTGCTAATGGGAATCGTTATTGCAGGAATTATATTTGGATCAACGCTGTTATACCAGGGAGGACAAAGATGGCTAAGGATTCGATATTTGAGGGCTCATGGAATAAAGACAAGGGCCCGTGTTATTGAAAATCATCGGATTTTGGAAACGGAAGACATTGATAAAATGGACGAGGATGTGTTCAAAACAACTTATAGTCCTATTCTGGAGTTTGAAACTTTAACGGGAGAGAAACACATCGTTACAGATCTTGATAACACGAAATCAAGTAAGCATAAAATCGGCAAAGAATATCAAATTATATATAATCCGGAGGATAAGAGCGAGTTTGAATTAGAGGTTGAGTATAGATATAGAGTATCAGGGATCTTGATGGCATTTGGGCTATGCTCTTTCTTAGGAGCAATATATTACTACTTGTATTATGTCTAGGGCCTGAGCAGATAAGAAGACTTAATCTAAACATCTGGATTTCTACGGTAGCATAATACATAAGTGTACGATGCCCTTTGGGTCTCCTAACCTACAACTGAATAATGAAAAGAGAACAGCTCCTCTCCACGGCTGAATTCCAAAACTTTCTTAAATCTTGCCGCGAGTTTTGCCATGTTTTAGAAACAGATCGCAGAACTGATGCTAATGATTTGCTCAAGCTACAAAAGTCGCTCCTTGAAATCTATTCCAATGCACTAAACTTGCCGACTATTGACCTTGAATTGAATGTAGATTTTGAAAAAACGCTTGCTCGTAAGGAACTTGACATTATACGGAATCGAGCAAGTGCCTTGCTCGGAGAAAACCAATACTATTGGACAATTTTTGACCCCACTGAAAACATCTACGGCAATGAAGCTCCCGTTATGGGAGACTTGTTAGATGATATAATGGATATATATCATGACATTAAACGTCAACTCATGATTTATGACTTGAACACGGCAGAAAGTATTGAAAATGCGGTGTGGGGAATGAAATTCGACTTTTGGTGTCATTGGAGTAATCATGCCATTGATGCGCTGAGAACCATCCATTATGTGCTTGAATAGACTGAAAAATTTAAATGAATAAGTAGGTTAGAGGGGTAATAACCAATAGGCTCTCGGGAATGTGAGTTCCCCCCTTCCAAGAGCTAGCTGGAACAAAATGAAAACTACCTGCAGATTTAAGGCAAATCCTTAACTTCACGGTCTAACTTCAATCCTATAGATAATGAAAAGAATTCTGATAATCACACTTTGTTTCCTCATCAGTGTAATTTCTGGAATCAGCCAATCCAAAGTGATGACGCCAGAACAATTAATCCAACTGAACAGAGTTTCTGCTGTCGGTTTAAGCAATGATGGGAAGCAAGTAATCTACAGAACCTCAACTTTCGATTTAGAGACAAATGAGCGCTCCAGTAAGGTGTTTTCAGTACCTGTCCAGGGAGGAGATATAGAGGTTCTAGATGGAGTAGGAGCACGCGTGAAGGATAAGAATGTATCCCCAGACGGAAAATGGAAATTGGTAGCGAAAGAAGTGAAGCTGCAGAAAGTGACTGGAGAGGATCATTATAATGATGTTCCAAAGTCCAATGTCTACATCTATGACCAACTCAATTATCGACACTGGGACACTTGGGAAGATGGAGCCTATAGTCACGTATTTGTACAATCTGCAACCGACTCAGAAGATAGTGGAATTGATTTGATGGAGGGAAAACCATTTGATTGTCCACAGAAACCTTTTGGCGGGGACGAAGATTATATCTGGAGTCCCGATTCTAAAAGAGTGTTGTACGTCACCAAAAAACTAGCCGGTACTGAATATGCAGTCAGTACGAATTCAGATATCTATGAGTATAATCTAGAAACCAAACAAACTACCAATCTTACAGCAGGGAATAAAGGGTATGACACCCATCCTGTATTTTCATCGAAAGGTACCCTCGCTTGGTTACAGATGAAGCGAGACGGTTATGAATCGGATAAGAACGACATCATCGTTCGCCTACCTGGGGGTGATGTGAATCTCACCAAAGATTGGGATGGCACGGTCAATGGGTTTATATGGAGAGAAGATGGCTCAAAAATCTACTATAGTGCACCCGTAGGAGGAACGGTGCATATCTTTCAAATCGACGTTCCAGCTAGTAGGAAAGTCAAGTCAACACCTAAGCAGATTTCAGCAGGTCAATTTGATGTTAATGGCATCGTTGGTCAAAGTGGAGATCATTTAGTGGTGTACAGAAGAGATATGAATCATGCCACTGAGATTTACAATCTGAATATCGCTACGGGTGAAATGAAGCAATTGTCCGCTGCCAATGATGACATCTACGAAGACATTAAAATGTCTAAGATAGAAAAGAGAATGGTCAAGACGACGGATGGAAAAGATATGCTTACCTGGGTAATTTACCCTCCAGATTTTGATCCAAAAAAGAAATACCCCACGCTTTTGTATTGTCAAGGTGGCCCACAAGGTGCATTGTCTCAATTCTATTCCTTCCGATGGAATTTCCAATTGATGGCGGCTCATGGCTATATCGTTGTGGCTCCCAACCGGAGAGGGATGCCCGGTTATGGTGTTGAATGGAATGAACAAATCTCGAAAGATTACGGGGGACAGAATATGAAGGATTATCTGTCTGCCATTGATGATGTTGCTAAGGAATCATATGTAGATAAAGATAGAATGGGTTGCGTTGGAGCAAGTTATGGAGGATATTCTGTTTTCTATTTGGCTTCAAGACATGAAGGTAGGTTTAAATCATTTATCTCTCACGATGGCATTTTCAATTGGAGATCCATGTATGGCACCACCGAAGAATTATTTTTCGTGAATTGGGATATTGGCGGAGCTTACTGGGACAAAAAAAATGCTGCTGCTCAGAAGTCCTATGCGAAATTTAATCCGATAGATTTTGTTGATAAGTGGGATTCACCCATCCTGATTATTCAGGGAGGGAAAGACTTCAGGGTTCCTATTGGACAAGGATTAGAAGCTTTCCAGGCTGCACAACTACAAGGCATTAAGTCAAAACTCCTATTCTTTCCAGAAGAAAATCATTGGGTGCTTTCCGCCCAAAACAGTCTGGTTTGGCAAAGAGAGTTCTTTAAGTGGTTAGAAGAGACCGTAAAGGAAGCAGATATGAATAGCGACAAATAAGCTGACTTACTATTAGTCATTATTTAGGCTAGAAAGTTTCGGTGAGATCTTATCTGTTGGGCAGTTGCTCAGGAGACCTTCTTCTTGGATAGCTATATAGTTTGCTTTATCGCTGAAAATAACTTCAATTTTGGGATATCAAGATCTAGATGACATCCGAAGAACCTATCAAGGATATCAGGATGAGAAGATAATCAAGATGGCTAAGGAGGAAGCTAGAGGATTAAGAAATGAGGTAGTTCTCATTCTTCTTCATGAAATTGAGTCCAGACAATTGAGCTCAAAATTGAAGGATTATGTCTTTGCGAGTCGGAGAATACTGTCTAAGCTTGAAAAAGAAACCTTGAGAAGAAAAGTAAAAGAGAGTAGATGTAGTTTGTGCAGAGAAAATCGAGAGTTAGCAGGCTATCGGGTGGTTTCCATTACGGGGATATTGATTGAAACAATTTCGATTGAGCAAGACCTGATACTCTGTGAAAGTTGTGGGTTGGAAAGGTATCGAAAAGCATCAAGACAAACTATGATGTTCGGTTGGTGGTCTATTTTGGGTATCATTCAAACCAGTGGAGAAGTAATACATAAAACAAGAAGGCTATTGACCGGGGAGGAACTAGAGCGAGAGGATATTATTGATAACTTCTTGAATGAATATCTGGTGCCTATTACTCTAGGAAATGATGATGCCCAAATAATCGAAAATCTATTGGAAAAGTATAACCAGCGAGAATTGAGCAAGTAGAGCGAAATGATCGTCTAAGGAATAATGGCTGTACACGGTTCAGGTCAAATATTCACATTACACACCGATGTAGTAATAAAGAATGAGCTTCTCGAGGCATAGACCGCCCGTTCCCATAATTGAAAAAGAGCGTATTGAATGACAGAAATTATAGATCTAAGCCAGGAGATTTACGAAGGAATGCCTGTATTCAAAGACCTTCCACAAGTGAAAATGACGATTCATAATTCACATGAAGAATGGAATGGAATAGAGAATCCAGAGATTAGGACACCTGCCGTCCACAAACTAGAGCTAGGAGAACATACGGGAACGCATGTTGACGCCATCAATCATATGGAAATTCAACATAAAGGAAAGTCGATCGACAAAATGCCTTTGACGATGTTCTATACGGAGGGAATCTGTTTGGATTTTTCTCATAAAGGATTAAGGGAATTGATCGAACCGAGTGAAATCGAAAAGGCTTGTGAAATAGCAGGTTTGGAGATCAAGGAAGGAGATACGGTCTTGCTATATACGAACCATTATCGGGAAAACTTTAACAAGGAAAACTGGAAGAATGGCCCTGGCATCTCAATCGCTGCCGCAAGGTGGCTAGGAGAGAAGAAAATAGCTGCTTTTGGAGTGGAAACGATGTCGCCAGGCGTCTCTGGTATCTCCAATCGGGAAGTCCATCATATTTGTGGAGAATTGAACTTCACGCATTATGAGAATATGATCAACCTGCATTTGCTAATTGGAAGAGGCAGGTTCAGGTTTATAGGCTTGCCTTTGAAAATAAGAGGGGGGACAGGTTCGCCGGTTAGGGCTGTGGCGATATTTGAGACCTGAGAATAGCTGTCGATCTACTACACAAACCATGAGATTTGACACAAAAACAACGCTCTCAAAGTTAAATCCAGGATTTTCCTACTTAATTTCGCGTTTTTGAGTGGCCGGTCAGTCCTTTGGAGAGGCCCGCTAGCATTGAATCAAAACTGTACTTGAGCTTGAAATTAAACGATTTCTTCTACGATTTACCAGAATCTAGAATTGCTAAACATCCCCCGAAGGAAAGAGGGACTTCTAAACTGTTGGTGTGCCGAAAGGGAGTGATTCAACACGATCAGTTCACTAGCATCGTGGATCAACTACCTGAAGGAGCCACTTTGGTTTTCAACAATACCAAAGTAATTCCAGCTAGAATTATCCTCCATAAGCCAACGGGGGCTCGCATTGAAATCTTCCTTTTAGAGCCAAGGGCGCCATCGGCTGTACATGAGGAGGTTATGCTTACTCGAGAGCGATGTACTTGGAAATGTATGATCGGTAATGCTAAGAAATGGAAAAAGGGGACCTCACTTAGGAACGAATCTCTACAATTTACTGCTACTAGAACAGGAGAAGATGAAGTGACCTTTGAATGGGAAGGAACTACTTTTAGTGAGCTGCTAGAAGAAATCGGAAAAATTCCACTGCCTCCCTATATTCAGCGTGAAATTGAACAGGAGGATAAAGAACGCTATCAGACCGTCTATTCGAAATTGGATGGTGCTGTTGCTGCCCCGACCGCCGGATTACATTTTACAAATGAAATCATGGATGAGTTGAAAGCAAAAAATATTCCAATCGAATATGTGACCTTGCATGTTTCCGCAGGAACCTTTCAGCCCATCAAGACAGAAAACATTACCCAACACCTAATGCACAATGAGCAAGTATGGATTCAACGAACTACTATTGAATCTCTGCTTTCTGCTACTCAGACTATTGCAGTGGGTACCACTTCCATGCGCACACTAGAAAGTCTTTATTGGTTTGGTGTAAGATTGAAGCACAATATGGAAGACTTTCATATTCGAAAGGAAGAACCGTATGAGTTGGATGCTATTGATAAGCAGGACGCTTTGCAGCATGTATTGGACTATATGGATCGAAACCAGCTTGATCAACTTGGGGGACAAACAGAAATTTTCCTATATCCCGGATATGCCTTTAGAATGTGCGATGGAATTATCACCAACTTTCATATGCCGAACTCTACCTTGATTCTACTGATTGCTGCTTTTATTGGTGAGGATTGGCGGAAAGTATATCAAGAAGCTTTAGATCATAACTATCGATTTTTAAGCTATGGGGATAGTTCATTGTTGATACCTTAAGCATAATGTGTAGGATATCGTTTAAGTAAGAGGTCATATGAGATGCCCGCTGTTAGATGAGTTAACAGTAGGTTAGAAGTACGCCCTTTATACAGACGCAAATAATCCATAGGCTTAAACCGAACCATCGCCTATGCGCTCACTCTGGCTTGCTAACCACTCAATAAAAGTCTATCCTTGCCGAACTTTTACCAAAAGAATCGGTGTTGTCCCATTGTTAAATCATAGGACTATGGAAGAGATCATTATTGATTTGGATGTGCGACCTGCTGATAGGTGGAATCAACTGGACAGTTACGGTAAAGAAATAGACGAGCTCCTTGGGTATTACTTGGAAGACCTTGGGGATGTAAGCTTCTTTACAGAAGCCATTGAATTCTATAAGCAAGAATATGTGCCCAAAGAATATCTTGAAGAGATTGCCGGGGTAAGAAAATTTTGCAACTTCACGGAAAATCAAATACTGATCACTAACCTGTATTATGATGCCTTGAAATTCGTTTTTGGCTGTACTTCATTTTCATATCTCAATCATGCTGAAAATATTCATGCACGAAATCTGGATTGGTGGTCGGAAAGGAATGCCCTAAAAGCGCACTCTAAGGTATTCCATTTTAAAAAGGCTAATGAGATTATCTATTCCTCCGTGGGATGGCCGGGCTTTATTGGAATCTTATCTGGAATGCGAGCTAGTTCTTATTCGATTACCCTCAATGCAGTGTTGAGCAGTGAAGGCCCCAATATGGCACCTCCAGTAACACTCTTGATTAGACAAGTTTTGGAATTTGAACAAGATTACGATTCAGCAGTAAGAAAACTCTGCCAAACACCCATTGCATCTGACTGCTTATTGATGATCGTAGGCAAGGAACCAGGTCAAGCCTGTGTCATTGAGCGCACGCCAACAAAATTTGCGATTCGAAACCCAGAAAACAATCAATTAATTGTAACCAATGATTATAAAATATTGAACGGAGCGAACTTGTCAAATGACATTCTTCAGGATACTTCTTGCGGCCGATATGATAAGGTAAAGGAATTGTTGTCCAAGCATCCTCCTCAGAATGAAAAGGATTATTTTGAGATTCTTTCGAATGAAGGGGTCAAGATGAATATTACGGTTCAACAGATGGTCTTCAACCTCACGAAAAATAAGATCATACTGAAATAGCTAGCGTTACAAAATTCGCTTTCTAATCTCGTGCGTAGATTTTTGCTTGCAGACTGTCTAAGGTCGGCTGACCTACCCAAGGAAAGCGTACGAAAGCATGTTACTCCTCTGTCCAAGAGGTATAAGAATCCTTAGGATTTGAATTACGTCAAATAGATTCCGATATTGGAAAGTTGGAACGTGCTATGTGATCTGTTCCCAATTCCAGATCACCGGCCAGGTCGTACACCCAAACAATTTTACACCATCAAACATGACCAATAAAATCATTTTTCTGATAGCCGTACTTTTCCTAACGCAAAGCAAAAGGGGAGATTGTCAATTTGACTTTAGTACTTATGCGCTTCATAAAGTCAACCTCATTGATGTTAGCAAGAAGCTGATTGTTAAGAACCAGACCCTTATCATTGATGCGGGTAGGATTGCGGCAATCATGGATGCAGATACCTACAGCGACCATGATTCCATTCAAACATTAACTTTCAATGGACATTATGTTGCACCTGGATTAATCGATGCACACGTCCATTTGGGAACCAATCCATCTGATGGGGATAATCTAGAAATAACGCTGGACCGACTTGACTATCTTTTGAAGAATGGGGTAACGACAGTCAGAGACATGGCCGGTGATGCACGATATCTTTGCTATTTATCCAGACAAGCTTCCTTGGATGAGATACCGTCCCCAGATATTCATTTTTCCGCCCTAGTAGCTGGTCAAACATTCTTCAGAGAACCGAGGACCCGGGCAGCTGCACAAGGAATACCGGCTGGCACAGCTCCCTGGATGCGTGCCATAAAGGCTGACTCCGACATAGATAAGATTATTGCGGAGGCCAGAGGAACGGGGGCCACTGGGATCAAAATCTATGCTGACTTGGATGCTGGCCACATAGAAAATATAGTACAAGCAGCTCATGCACAAAAAATGAAGGTGTGGGCGCACTCTTGCGTTTTTCCGGCCAGACCTTCTGAAGTGTGTGAAGCAGGAGTAGATGTCATGTCACACGCTACTTACCTAGCGTGGGAAGGGGAGGAGGAAATTCCTTCTTCGGCAGCCAACAGGCATAGAAAGCATGAAGACTTTAATTTCAAAGACCCCAGCTTCGCTAGCCTAATTGAAAAGATGAGGGGCAAGCAAACCATATTAGATGCTACCCTCTGTGTTTACAAACGGTATTTTCCGGACTCTACTTTGTATCAATATGGAGTATCACTTACCAGACTAGCCTATGAGAATGAGGTAAAGATTGGGGTGGGAACCGATTTGGCATTATCCGACTTCTCCGCTCCCGTACCACTTCTTCAAGAAATGTTGGCCTTGCAAATGGATGTAGGCATGAAACCGATGGAGGTTCTGCAAGCTGCTACCCTCGTCAATGCCGCAATGATCGGAGAAGAGCATAGCATTGGATCTATTGAAGTGGGCAAAAAAGCCAATCTTTTGATTTTAGCGGAAAACCCGGTGGAAGACCTTAGTCATTTAAAGCATCCTGATGTGGTGATCAAGAATGGAAAGATGTTCAACACCAAGTAAACATCCTTAGCCAATAACTAGAGCAATGACTCCAATCATGAAAAGTTTTAGATGAAAACTGAACTCAAAAAGAAAATTTGATGTATTGCTTATGTTAAGCTGGGAATAGGCTTAAGAGGATCATGATCAATTAGGCTATCATAATGCCTGGCAGTACCTCTAAAGTATATTGGGAAGAACACCTAACAAAGTGTATGCAATCTGATGCCAAGGGAATAAGTTTTCGGTGAGTAGGAACCAACAAGGGGAATATGAAAAGGGAGCCAGACACCTTCCCACCACGAAAAATCAACTAAAAAATGGACTACCAAGAAGCTAAATATATAATCGACTATTTCCCTCGACTAATGACCGAGGTCGAAAGAGATACAATTAGATATTATGGTTTCGGATATAAAATTGGGAAACCTGAAAACTATGAATCATTGGATGAATACGAGCGGAAAAAAGAAAAGATTTTCTCAACATTCGGCGTCAAGGAGAATAACGAAACAAAGAATTTGATTCAAAATGGTTTCGAACAATTCGTGATAAATATTGGGAAACGAATCAAAGAAGATACCCCGGAAGAGTACACCTTAAACAAGTGTCCCATCTGTAAATACCTTACCAGAACTCCTTACGCGAAGCAATGCAGAAAATGTGGTCATGATTGGCATGCGGAGATACAAGGAGAATTTACATTCGAAACCGCTTTTAGAATAGCAGGAAGACCTTATTTGTGGATTGTAGGTGAGTGCTTGAGTGGGACTTTTCAAATAGGTTCAAGGATAGATTTAACCAATTTTCAACTAAACCTCATTCCTGAAATCAAACAGATCGAAGTTTGTTCAAGATCAGTAGATGGAATTATGAAAGAGCTTCCTAGCTTAGGCCTTGAAGTTAATCCTAAGCAAGAAGAACTAATCAAGAAATTGGTAACTAAATCGGCAAAACCCATAATGATTCTAACAGGGCAAAGTTGATGTCAGAAGAAGAAATAAAAAAGCACCCTAGTCCAACAACGGATATTCATATTTACTTGCTCGACAAATATGAATCAATTGGATACGATAACACCCAAAGTTGGATGAAATAAGCAATGAAAGCAGGGCAGGGCGATGGATTCCGTGGTGGTTCTGAATATCTCTTGGTAAAGAGACTATTTATAGAATTCTACTAGAGTTGTTGACCTATCTTCAATACCACCCTACAACCAGAGATGATGAATCCTACAGCGATCCTTTGGAGTTCTTTTTAGATAGGTTTACGGCCTGGGGAAAAAATTTCAGGATTTTTCCAGATGAACCAGACTGTTTATGATAAACTGAAAATAAAGACCATGAACTGATTTAAACTTATTTCCTGCCGACGAGGCCAAAGTATTGGATTTACTGGCGAGGCTCTTTTTGAGCCT
>ENA-UENX01000423-UENX01000423.1-marine-metagenome-genome-assembly--contig:-NODE-423-length-18438-cov-3.903287_pt1 | contig 18438 bp, 12 predicted proteins | sample MGYA00237875_ERZ529327 | MGnify/ENA primary metagenome ERZ529327 (study PRJEB26372, sample SAMN05368347) | marine metagenome | biome: cultured habitat; feature: ocean water; material: water; isolation... | reverse complement strand
GCAAGTTGCGATTCATTCTTTGGAGCCCAAATGCGTCAAACATTTGCGCTCGTTCATCGCAATTTGGGTTAATTAGATGGACCTGCCACTCTTCACTAACATATCCCGAATCCAACGATTGAGATCGGTTAGCTCCTGAAGTTCCTCCAGGCTTATGTGCAATCTGTATCGCCAATAATGTTGAGGATTGCTTGGTTCATTAATTCGCTCATCAAAAGGATTAGTCCTTCGAACGTTTGAATCAACTGCCAGAATATCTTGAATGGGAAAAACTGCCCACATACTTGGCCAACCAAGGTGCTGTTGAAAAATAGCCTGCGCCACAAAGGGTTCACAGAAATAGGGCGCTTCCCCCTGGAAACCTAATTCTTGTTGATAAAAGCGCTGGATTTGGGCTCTTTCACTCTCTTCCCACCAAGCCCGAATCGGAGACATGTCATGGGTAGAAGGACTACAAACCGACAAATAAGGAATATCTCCAGCTTGCAGAAATTCGCTAGCCGGATTCTTTGACATACGTTGGATCTCCAGGCTAAAGAAGTCCAATTCCTTCATTACCCCAGGAACACAGGCCGGTACCATCCCCAAATCCTCGCCGCAGATCAACATATCTGTGGCCCGCTTGATCGCCGGAAGCTTCGTCAAGGCTTGATCCTTCCAGAAATTCTCTTGTCGGTGATAAAAATAGTCATTGTATAGGTCTCGGACCCGCGCTTGCTGTACAGGAGTTAATGCCTGAAAAGAGGTAGTTTTTGTACTGTCGATTCTAGGGTGGTAGGCGGGTTTATCTTGTTCTTTTGCTCTAAAGAAAAGCACGTTTCCTATCAGACCAAATAGTCCTGCTTGCAAATCCCTGAGTCCAACGTTTTCCTCCAACGCTAGGAACTCCTTGATGCTTCGCTGCGTACTGAATTCTTCCTTCATTTGGAATCTTCCCGTCGAAAGCTCTACATTCAAAAAGACGGATGTAACTTCATCCTGCCGAGCACCAAATACCTGCTCTAAAATCTGTGTCGTAATGTAAGGACGGCAAAACCTTTCCTCATCAAACTCAATACCCCTCTCTGAAAATTCTTCAAGCCAAACCGGCAAGGCTGGGTTGAAAAAACCCATTGTACCTTCGATCTGCTCCCAGGGTATCTCCCAGATTCTGAAAAACCCAAGAATATGATCAATGCGAAAGGCATCAAAATAATCGGAAAGCTGTCGTAGGCGGTTTTGCCACCAAGTGTAATCGTCCTTGGCCATCTCTGCCCAGTTATAGGTCGGAAAACCCCAATTCTGTCCGGCAGCCGCAAAGGGATCAGGGGGAGCACCGGATTGCCCTCCCATATTATAGAGCTTAGGCGCAGTCCAAGCATCTACACTATTTCTATAAATACCGATCGGAATGTCACCTTTTAACACCACACCTTTGCTTCGAGTATAGGCGGCCGCATCCTTCAGCTGTTTATCTAGGTAAAATTGTAAGAAATACTGAAAAGTAATTTCTTCATAGGAAGCACTTCGGGAGCTTGTGGCTTTTTTGAGCAAGCTATCTGAATAAACCTGATGCTCTTTCCAAAGCTTGAAATCAACTGTTCCATATTTATCTCTGCAGAAGCAAAACAAAGCATAGGGCTTCAACCAGTGTTGATTCTCCTTCAGGTATTTCTTAAAGTCCTTACGTTGCAAGAAGTCCTTGCCAACCACATTATAAATGTCCTTAGCATACTTCAACTTTAACTTAACTACCTGTTCGTAATCAACTACCTCCTTCTGGTTTAGCTCTTCCTGCTCCGCTGCAAAAATTTTCTGATCTACGACTCCTGTAAAGCCATCTATCTCCTGCATGTGTAGATACATGGGATGCAAAGCAAACACTGAGATCGCCGCATAAGGATAGGAATCTACCCAGGTATAGGTTGCTGTGGTATCATTGATGGGCAAGATTTGGATCATTTGCATATTGATCTGTTCTGCCCAATCTGCCAAAGCCTTTAGATCATTAAACTCTCCCACTCCAAATCCCTCCTTGCTACGCAAAGAGAATACAGGAATAGCCAGACCAGCCCCCTTCCAGGCTCGCTCTTCGATTTTCATGTACTCATCGACCAGGAATAATGCCGTTTTCTTCCCATCTGTTTGACCTATTGCTACTTTCCGGTTCACACCCTGTTCCAACTGAGTAACTCTACCCGCTGAAGGATCATAAAGAGCATATTTATACTCTAATTGATAGTCTTGTATAAGCTGAATTTGCCCGATCCAAGTGGGGAATCCTTGATCAGTTAACAATAGGGGCTTAGAGTAATCCCAATTCCCTAGATCTGGATGGTTTCCTAGCACGCAGAGCTGTAACCCTTTTGGTACAGCTACCGCACGGATCGAAAACTGAATAGTCCCTTCCGCTAGCTTCTTAACTACTTTGCGTTTGGAGTCTTCCCGGCCAAAAATCACAGAGGTGAAGGCGGAATTATATAAACCATTCTGGCTTGCTTCTTTTGCCCTCCAACTATCAAAGACAGATAAGTGTTCAAGTCTTTCATTCTTCAATTCAAGGTTTCGCAGATCGCCCCACTCTTCGTCCAATATATTTCTATGATCGTCCAGTACCACGTATCGGTACTGTAAAGGAAAATCGGGTTCTATTTCAATAGAGCTGATCCAATTCCCATCCTGGAAATACTCAAGTCTTTTTGCTAATTGTACTGAGCCACCCCCTAAACTAGGATGGTTCCCAACTAGCGCCAACTGTTGTCCCCACTGGGTGTGATATTGTATGTGAAATTTGATGATCAAAACAGATCGATTTTGTCAGGCTAATTAAAAGAGATTCAGGCCATTGCTTGAGCCCACTGTAGAAGGGCACGAATTTACAAACTCACCTTGTTTCTACATACTATCTAGCTCATTATAATGCCGATGCAAAGTCACAATTCAAATTCAGCTTACCAATTCAGTCAAAAGAAGGCAACTTAATTTACATACCAAATAGTATTTATACTAACACTAGAAACTGATACAGTGCAGGACAATGGCGGTTTTATCTATATTATTTTAGCATATTATTATCTTAGTATAATATCAATTATCCACAACATGTCTTCTGCATCACATCAGTCCGATTCTCATTACATCCACGGAACATCTCCGGAGGAACAAGCTCGCCTTTCTCTTTTGAATACCCTACTCAATAAGGCTTGTTTAAAGGAAATGAAAATTCGTGCAGAACGAAGGATTCTAGACATAGGAAGTGGCTTGGGGCAGTTCACTCGCTCCATGGCCAAGGCTGCTTCGCAGAAGCCATATGTACTCGGAATCGAAAGGGATCAGGAACAACTCCGGCAGGCTATTGATTTTGCACGTTCCAGCAATGAGGAAGAGTTGGTAAGTTTCCGGCAAGGGGATGCGACCCAACTACCACTGCAACAAGAAGAGTGGGGAAGTTTTGACCTAGTACATGCTAGGTTTGTTTTGGAACATGTTCGACAACCCGCCAATGTAGTGCAGCAGATGGCTGCAGCTTGCAAGCCTGGGGGAAGATTAGTGATAGCTGACGATGATCATGACATATTTAGATTATATCCCGAATGCCCTGGCTTCAACGAGCTCTGGCAAGCCTACATCCGCTCTTATGATCGATTGGGAAATGACCCATATGTTGGGCGAAGACTGGTTCATCTCCTACATGAAGCTGGTATGCACAAGATCCGCAACACCTTCATATTCTTTGGAGATTGTGCGGGCAACAGCACCTTTGAGGCTTTTGTCGACAACATAATTGGAGTAGTAGATGGAGCTAGATCTGTCATTATTGAAAATCATCTTTTAACCGAATCTTTCTTTGACCAGAGCATTGCAGCAATGCACCAATGGAAAAAAAGAAAGGATGCTGCCCTCTGGTATGCGATGAATTGGGCGGAAGGTTATAAACCAACAGAATAAACGAAACGAGCTTACCAACTTAATTTTATGCGACTACTAGTATATGTAATCGGAATTCTGGCTTTGACATCCTGTCAAAGTCAACAAGAAACTGAATTAGAGAATATGGATTGGGCACACTATTTGGGCGGCCCTGGCTCTAATCAATACTCCCCGCTGAAGCAGATCACGCCAGAAAATGTCAATCAACTTCAGGAAGCTTGGATTTACCATACAGGAGATGGAGATACTTTGGGGCGTACCCAGATTCAGTGTAATCCATTGATTATTGACGGAATCCTTTACGGTAGCTCTCCAAAGCTTAAGTTTTTTGCCTTGAATGCAGATACAGGAGAAAAGATATGGGAATTTGATCCCTTCGCCGCCGAAAACTACAAGCAATTCGGAATGGGGGTCAACCGAGGCTTATCCTTTTGGACAGATGGTAATGAACGGCGGATTCTCTGTACAGCCAAGGACTACCTCTATGCCATCAATGCAGATACAGGTGACCCCATTACCTCCTTTGGGGAAAATGGAAAGGTTAGCCTACATACTGGACTGGGAGAGGAGTTCGCTGACTTCTTTATTGTAGCCAACACACCAGGCATTGTTTATAAGGATTTGATCATCCAAGGGGCACGAGTAAATGAAGCTACGGGTGCGGCTCCAGGTCATATTCGAGCTTTTGACGTCAGAACCGGAGAGATGGCTTGGATCTTTCACACCATCCCAAAACCTGGTGAATTTGGATATGAAAGCTGGCCAGCTGAAGCATACAAGCGAATGGGAGGGGCCAATTCTTGGGCTGGACTTAGTCTGGATGAAGAACGAGGTATTGTATTCGTACCCACTGGTTCGGCCTCCTATGATTTTTATGGAGGAGATAGAGAAGGAGAAAACCTCTTTGCAAATTCTTTGATCGCACTTAATGCGGAAACAGGTGAGCGTATTTGGCATTTCCAAACTGTACATCATGACGTTTGGGACCGAGACCTTCCTGCTCCACCCAATCTTGTTACAGTCACCCATAATGGGAAGCAAATCGAAGCAGTGGCTCAAATCACCAAATCTGCTTATGTTTTCCTTTTCGACCGCGAAACAGGGGAACCTCTATTTCCTATAGAGGAAGTTCCTGTTCCCGCTTCAGACTTGCAGGGAGAGAGTACTTGGCCAACCCAACCCATTCCTACCAAACCGCCGCCCTTCTCTAGAAATCGCATGCTTCCTGAGGATGTCACCGATCGAACCCCAGAAGCAAATACTTATGCCAATACAATCCTACAGCAGAGTATAGAAGGAGATCCATTTATTCCACCCACCTTAGAAGGAACAATCGTTCTTCCTGGTTTTGACGGTGGGGGAGAATGGGGTGGAGCAGCCTTTGATAATAGCAAGGGCATGATGTACGTAAATGGAAGCGATATTCCTTGGATTCTACAAATGATCCCGCATGAAACTTATGATGGGACTTCAATGGTAGAGAAGGGAAAGAGTTTATATAATGTGTATTGCCTAGCCTGTCATGGAAAAGATCGTAAGGGAGGAAATGTATACGCCACTGTTCCCACACTCCTCGGACTGAAGAATCGACTCCAAGAGCCCGAAGTAATAGCCATCATCAATAAAGGGAAAGGGGTGATGCCAGCCTTTGAACATCTAGAAGAGGAGGATAAAGAGGCTTTAGCTGCCTTTATCCTCGAGAAGGAAAATGCTCCAGCATATCGCGGAAAAAATGCAGGAAGAGAAAACTGGCCATACCCTTATTACATGAATGGCTATCAGCGATTCAAGGATCCAGATGGATACCCTGCTATCAAGCCCCCTTGGGGTACGCTGAATGCCATTGATCTAAACAAGGGAGAAATAGCCTGGAAAGTCACCTTGGGATCTCATGCAGAACTAGAAGCTGAGGGTATGGAACCGACCGGCACAGAAAACTATGGCGGTCCTGTTGTAACAGCTGGTGGTTTGATTTTTATCGCAGCGACCATGGACAAAAAAATCAGAGCTTTTTCACAGGAAAATGGGGAAGTGTTGTGGGAGGCTGATTTACCAGCGGCCGGCTTCGCTACACCTGCTATATATGCCGTAGACGGGAAACAATACATTGTCATCGCCTGCGGAGGTGGGAAACTTGGCCTGCCATCCGGAGATGCCTATGTAGCTTTCGCCTTAGAGAACTAACAGTGAATCTAACCAAGGATGTGGTAAGCGATAAACTCGCTTTATTCTATCGTGTAGCCATTTTTTCTGATCAGGGTCGAGAAAAGGCAACAGTCCGTTGAAATCATGCTGATCTTTTGTTCGGATATCTTTGGCCTTATACAGTAGTTGGATCAGTGGATTCAATATAGGTATACCTGATTTGGACCGGATCATTAACTCGTCAATGGGTCCTGTGAAGGAATGATCTCTTCGGAATTGCCACTTTTCCTCCGTATGGTCTTGTAGCATAAGCTGTACCTTCCAAGGGCCTTGGGTTTCTTCCCGAATCCAGATATTATATAGAGGTGCAGACAGGTACTCTCCCAAGGACCAAGGTCTTAGTGTCCCCGGAGGGTCGACCACAAATATTTCGAATCCTGAAAAAACCTCAAATACAAGAGCTTGATGTTTCCTCAAGATCACTACATCAATATCATCGTGTTTCCGAGAAATATTACCCATAAACAAGTCTAATCCCCATCCCCCTGCTATACACCAAGGTGCTGAAAAATCAGAAAATAATTGAGCTATCTCCTCCGGTAAAAATGGGTTCCAATAAGTGTAGTCAAATTCCATAGGTCAGCGAATAGAATGATCTTCTTGCCCGATTTTATCAAGAATTATCTAAATTCCGGTATTAATCACATCCATTCTTTTCTCAAAAAAGAAAAATTGCCTGACATGAAAAGACAGTTCATCGCTCTTCTCTTCATAAGCTTGCCAGTTCTCATTTTCGCCCAAAAACGGACGATTGCCATTGATAAAGCCCAAACGATTGTTCAGAAAACCAGCAATGACAATTTATTTCCTGGAGTGGCTGTGTCAGTGGCAAAGAAAGGAAAGCTTGTTTGGTCCGAAGGCTTTGGCTATGCTAATATTGCAGCCAAGGAACCCATAAATCCAGCGCAAAGCTTATTCCGTATCGGTAGCATCTCTAAACCACTAACTGCTGCTGCTATGATTAAATTGGTGGAAGCCAATAAGATAGATTTGGATGCTCCCATTCAAACCTATGTTCCAGAATTTCCAGAAAAGAAGCACCCCATTAGTCTGCGACAACTTGCCGGACATTTAGCTGGTATCCGCCATTATCGCGGTATAGAATTTATGAGTCAAAAAAAATACGAGACCGTTGGGGAGGGGCTAGATATCTTCAAAGATGACCCACTGATCAATGAACCCGGGACACAATACTCCTACAGCAGTTATGGGTGGAACCTGATCAGTGCAGCTATTGAAAATGCAGCCAAGGAAGACTTTCTCTCTTTTATGCAAACTGCGGTATTTGATCCGCTTCAGCTTTCCAACACCTATCCAGATCATGCGGATCGAGAACAAGCCAACCGAGTCCATTTCTACCTGGTCAACAATAATGAGATTCAAGAGGCGCCCTATGTAGACAATAGTTACAAATGGGCGGGAGGAGGCTTCCTGTCTACTTCCGAGGACCTGATTCGGTTTGCACACGGTCATATTTACGGCGACTATTTGGCTGAAGGTAGTTTGGAAATGTTAACTACTTCTCAAAAAACCAAAGCGGGGAAAAGCATCAACTATGGTCTGGGTTGGAGGAGTGGAGAAGATAAAAAGGGGAGAAAATGGTTTGGACACAGTGGAGGCTCTGTAGGAGGAACGAGTTATCTCCTGATCTTCCCTGAAGAAGAACTGGTAGTGGTTACCTTAGTAAACTTGAGCAGTGCCAGGTTAAATAATTTACCTTTCAGAATCGCAGAACAGTTTCTGAGCAATCCATAAACGATGCCCAGTTAAACATTGATTTCCTATATAAACACCTAAACCCTATCCAACATGATGCAGCCATGGCTAAAAGAAGTCTGGGCCAATACTAAACCACCACAAGCTGATTCACAAACCCCGAATTTCTGGGTCGGAGCTATATTAGGCTTGATCTTTCTGGTGACATTGGTTTCCGGGACCGCTGGTTTTCTTTCAAGCTTCTTTTGGCTTCCACCAATGGTACTGCTATTTGCTGGAGTCCTAAGTGGAATCGGTATCTACTTCGCAAGTGCGTTTTTACTTGGGGTGATAATAAAAGTATTGGAATCTAGTCCCCGACGGATCCTGCTAGCTATCGGAGGAGCGGTAGTAGCTCTCCTCTATTTTCGCCTAATTCCATTCCGTTGGCCTAGTCAAATATACCAGCCCACCATATGGCTAATGATCGGTTTAAGTATCCTCCTAGGGGGGAGCTTATCCATTCTCCTACATCCAAAGCGCGCTAAACCTGGACGAAACTGGGCCTGGCTCGGTTTAATCCTCGGGACAGTTAGCATCGTATGGGGCATTTCGTGGCTTCAGTCGGAGGGCAAACCAGCCTATCCGATCTCCTTTGAGCGACTCGCCCCTAGCCCATCAATGGCGGAGCAAGGGGTGAATGATCCTTCAACTCCTGGTAGTTTCACCTATGAGGAATTCACTTATGGTAGCGGGAATGATCGGAAAAGGGCAGCATTCAATGCAGCCGTACGTTATAAAACGTCTTCTGTTAATGCCAAAAACCTACTACCAGATTGGAAAGGGAAAAAGAAAAAATGGCGAGAAAAGTATTGGGGATTCGGAGTAGATAGTTTTCCGCTGAACGGTAGAGTATTCCTCCCAGAGCGAACCACTCCAGCTCCTTTGGTGCTAATGGTTCATGGTAATCATTCGATGGAAGATTATTCCGATGAAGGTTATGCCTACCTGGGTGAGTTACTGGCCAGCCAAGGTATGATTGCGGTATCGATAGATGAGAACTTTCTGAATGGAACCTGGTCTGGTGATTTTAGAGGGAAAGAAATGCCAACTCGCGCTTGGCTTTTACTAAAGCATCTCGAACAATGGTCCATTTGGAGTCGAGATGCCAATCATGATTTATACCAAAAAGCTGATCTCGATCGGATTGTCTTGATTGGGCACTCAAGAGGTGGTGAAGCAGTCTCAATTGCGGCCGCCTTTAATCGGCTCCCTCGATTTCCCGATAATGCACAGGAGGCTTTCAACTTTGGTTTCGGCATCAGGGGGATCGTAGCTATTGCTCCAACGGATTACCGCTATGACCGACAAATGAAATTGGAGAACATCCACTTTCTCTCCCTGCAAGGATCCTATGATGCGGATGAGAGTGGTTTCTTTGGGTTAAGGCAATATCAACGAATTTCCCAAACCGATACGAGTGAGAATTGGGTAAAAACAGGTATCTACGTTCATGGCGCCAACCATGGTCAATTCAACAGTACCTGGGACCGAACAGATTTTGGCTCCCCTTATAATTGGCTCCTTAATACTTTTCCAATCATTTCCAGAACAGATCAGGAAAAAGTAGCCAAAGTTTTCATTGGTGCTTTTGCTCAATTGGCAACGACAGATGATTCGAAGGCTAGCCCATATGCCTCCCTCTTCAAGCACACCGGCCATGGAAATGATTGGCTCCCCGATGGGATATACCTCGGTCACTATAAGGATACCAAAGCTCTGATAGTAGCCAACTTTGAAGAAGACATTGATGCCGCTAGGGAACCTAGAGGGGTTCTTACCAAGGCCATTTTCCCGAAGATCTGGAAAGAAGAACAGTTGAAGTATAGAAACAATATGATACAGGGTAACAATGCCGTAGTCATCGGATGGGATTATGGCGATAGCCTTAGGCTAGATTCTATAACTCAATACCACCTTCGACTTCCAGACACGCTGTCACGAGGAAGCCAAGAATTGCTCTTCACCGCCGCTGCCGGAAACCCGACACGCTTACCAAAGTTCAAGGGAGAAGATCCGGAGCTAGATATGACGCTAGTTCTGCAGGATACCAGTGGGCAAATGGCTAGCATCGTATTGAGTAAACATAAGGCCATCGCACCAAGACTGAAAGTACAATACACCAAAAGTAAACAACTGGACGCACAGCAATTTTCCAACAGTTGGGAGATAACAACGGAAACTTTTGCTATTCCTTGGCAGCAATTTGAGGCTCCCGCATCCTTTGACTTCAATGCTATAGAGCAAATCCAATTTCTTTTTGACCAGACTCAAAAGGGCGTAATTATTTTAGACGAGATTGGTTTCGGCAGATAAGGATTGTGTTAAAGATTCCTAAAAATACCCTAAGCTACCCAACTGTTGGGTGGTAGTTGCCCGTTTATGCATATACATAGTGGGGAAATCAAGAACTATATCTTCTCCACTGCTTACCTACCCTCATACTCACCACGAGACTATTTTCACCAACCCTCGATCAACTTGTTTGGGTAATGCCCAATGATGCTTTTCTATTGAGCATTGCTTAGCTGCTTTTGGTAAAAACTGTTCATAATCATAAATTTTAAGGAATCATTATGAAAATCAATCACCTGACCGTTTTAGGTCTATGCCTATGCATCTTTTTCGCTTCCTGCAAAAAAGATGATGACACCTCGATCTGCGACATCGAAATTCCTGCAGGAACTCGCTTTTTTGAGTTCCAAAACGATGGCGGCGACACCTTCTATGCCTGGACCAACAAGGCAGATGTCATTGCCGCTGTAGAGGCTCAGCTAAGTGTGCCGCTGGAGCAAAGGAGTCAACACATTAATGGAAAAATTGCCCGAATTGAAGGCGACTGCTCCATTAATCAGAATTGGAGTTGGTATTTCCTTGCTGACGACTGGTTGCTAGCTGACGCTTCTATTGAAGTATGCGATGGCAATCCCCAATACGTGGAGGATAACCTAGAGGATTATCTTGCTATTGAGCGGTATTGCCCTTGGGGATCCACGGTTCTAAAAGAGGTTACACAGCCTTTTTAGTAGGAAATAGCTACGGCGAATGCTTCACTTGCGGGTGAGGCATTCCTTCAGTAGTAGAGGCAGTACGATTTAAGATTATAATTCTTTACGAAGGCGAGCGACTGGGATACCTAATTGTTCTCGATATTTTGCAACGGTCCGACGAGCAATGTTATAGCCCTTTTCTTGCAAGATATCTTTCAGTTTTTCGTCAGACAATGGTTTGCGCTTATTCTCGGCATCGATCACCTCTCTCAAAATCTTTTTCACTTCTAAAGTCGAAACTTCTTCTCCTTCAGTTGTAGACAGGGACTCTGAGAAAAAGTCCTTCAGGCGTTTTGTGCCGAACTCCGTTTGAACAAACTTACTATTGGCAACCCGCGAGATGGTAGATATATCGAGGCCGGTGATATCAGCAATATCCTTCAATATCATAGGTCGTAATTTCTTCTGATCACCGGACAAGAAGAAATCATATTGATATTGCATAATAGCGTACATGGTGTTGTACATAGTCTGCTGACGCTGACGAATAGCGTCAATAAACCAACGAGCGGAGTCTATCTTTTGCTTAATGAACATCACCGCCTCTTTCTCCTTCCGGTTAGCTCTACGCCCTTTGGTATTCATTTTGTAGGCCTTGAGCATATCACGGTATTGATCGTTGATACGAAGATCTGGAGCATTCTTGCTATTCAAGGAGAGTTCTAATTCTCCATCACGATTTACTATGATAAAATCAGGTACAATATACTGCGTACTTCCTCGATTGGTGTTACCGGAATACCCACTAGCTGGTTTGGGATTGCATTTCAGGATTTCATCAATGGCATGTTTAAGCTGCGCTTCTGTAACATTAAGTTGACGAATAAGTTTCTCATAGTGTTTTTTAGTAAACTCATCAAAATACTTAGTGATGATTCGTACTCCATACTTGAGCCACTTTATCTGATCATCATCCAGTACATCCTCCCGCTCCAACTTTAGTTGCAGTTGAATCTTCAAACATTCCTGCAGATCCCTTGCTCCAATCCCTGGTGGATCAAATCGCTGAATCTTTTTCAACACCTCAAGCACCTCCGATTCTTCCGCAAAAATATTCTGAGAAAACATCAAGTCATCTAGAATGGCAATGGGTTCCCTTCGGAGATAGCCATCATCGTCGATACTACCAATAATTTGCTGAGCAATAATTTCCTCCTTTTCATCCTTCATTGCTAGCAGACCTAACTGCTGCTCTAAATAATCGTGAAAAGAATCTTCTACAGCAATGGGGATTGTTTTTTCTTCCTCATCGGTGTAGCTATTATCACTCCTAAGCTTATAGGAAGCTGGATCGTCCTCTATATAATCGTTGATATACTCGTCAAAATCGTACGAGTCATCTTGATATTCATCATCTCCTTGGTCTTCTGTGGAATTGAGTGCGGTATCTTCTTGTTGTTCAAATTCTGAGTTTTCTTCGCTTACCCCTTCATCTAAGGCAGGATTAGCCTCCAACTCCTCTTTGATCCGCTGCTCCAAGGCCACAGTAGGAACCTGCAACAGTTTCATCAATTGAATCTGTTGCGGAGACAACTTCTGCAGCATTTTTTGGCTTAATGTTTGCCTTAGCATGTTACTCCGGTTTAACTACTATAACGGAATCTCTCAACCCCGGTTACAATTTTTTAATTGCAATTTATTAATTTCAACGGCCTTATGATTTAGCCCAATTTCTCAGATTTGCTTAATCGCAATATAAGCCTTTTTTAAAGAAAAGGGAAGCCGCAAAAGCTATTAGAAACAAAACACATTCACCTTTTTGTAATACATTATTACTGGTTTAAAAGCTTTTTCATCCGCAGATCAAAGAACAGATAGCTTATGGCAAATGAAAAAAAAGCGCTCATTGAGGCTTTGCAAGACGCTATGAAAAAAAGAGGTCTTGCTGCCTATTTAATCCCAAGTGCTGACCCCCACCAAAGTGAATACGTTGCTGCCCATTGGAAAACACGTGCCCACTTCAGTGGGTTCACTGGTTCAGCAGGAATTTTGGTAGTTACTCCCGAACAAGCGGGACTTTGGACAGACTCTAGGTACTTCCTGCAGGCCGAAAATGAACTGCCAGGGAGTGGGATCTCTCTTTGTAAACAGAAGATTCCACATGCCCCAGAACACATTCCTTGGCTAGCAGCGCAGCTACCAGAAAAATCTGTTGTAGGTTTCAATGGCAGCCTATTTACAGTGGGGCAAGTTCAGTACATGAAAAATCTTTTCCGCTCAAAGCGGATCAAGATTGACCCCGATTTACAGTTGGAGGATGAAATCTGGCAGAAAAACAGGCCTCCCCTTCCCAGTACCCCTGTCTTCGAATTGGCGCCAGACGTAACCGGAGAGCCCCGGCTTCAAAAACTAAATCGGATTGCCGCGGAATTAAAGAAGAGAAATGCGGGATTCCAGTTAGTCAGCACGCTAGACGACATCGCTTGGATTCTCAACATTCGCTCCAATGATGTGGACTACAATCCTGTTTGTATCTCCTACTTAATGGTGGGGCATATACTTTCCTACTTGTTCGTCGATGCAGAAAAAATACCAGCAGATTTGCAAGAAAAGTTGCAAATAGATGGAATTCTTCTTCGACCATATGAAGACATTGTTCCCTTTTTAACAGGCTTGGGCTCCAAACAGGATGTACTTTGCGATCAGGACACAGTCAGTATTCGCTTGTACGAATCCATCCCGGCTCGCAAACGCCTGCTCGGTCCTAATTTTTCGCGTCAGTTCAAGGCTATCAAAAATGACACAGAGGTCGGCTTGATCAAAAAAGCAATGATTAAGGATGGCGTGGCACTGACAAAGTTCTACCGTTGGCTAGATCAACAACTCGAAAATGATTCTACAACAGAAGTCGAGGTGCGACAAAAGCTAGACCAATTTCGAAAAGCCGGAGCAGATTATTATGGTGAGAGTTTTCCTGCTATCGTAGGCTACAAAGGAAACGGAGCTATCATTCACTATCATGCGGAACAAGACAGTTGTGCTACCATCACTGCCGATGGAATCTTACTACTAGATTCTGGAGGTCAATACCTACAAGGTACTACCGACATCACCAGGACGACCACGCTGGGAGAGCCAACAGCAGCACAGAAGCGTCACTTCACCCTTGTTTTAAAGGGACTCGTTGCGCTTTCTAACATTGAATTTCCACAGGGAACAACGGGAGTACAATTGGATGTGTTAGCTCGGCAGTTTCTTTGGCGTGAAGGACTTAACTATGGTCATGGTACCGGGCATGGCGTCGGTTTTTTCTTAAATGTACACGAACCTCCACAGGGTTTTGCTACGACGGTAACAACTTCTCGTGGAAGCACTGCTTTCGAAGCTGGGATGTTAACATCGAATGAACCTGGCTACTATTTGGAAGATAATTATGGTATCCGTATTGAAAACCTGATGCTATGCGTTCCCTCCCAAAATCAGGAGGCTAAAGGTTTCCTTGCTTTTGAGTCGGTAACTCTTTTCCCTATTGATCAGCAATTGATTGATCTGCAACTGCTAGAAGAATCAGAAGTCCAATGGATCAACGAGTATCACCAAAAGGTGCTGGATCAACTTTCTCCTCATCTCAATGAGGAAGAGGTCGAATGGATGAAACAGCAATGCCAGGAAATCCCAATAAAATAGTCGATCCGCCAGAACACACCCAAATTCGCCACTAAATAAGGCGGGTGAACAAGATTGGTATAGAATAGCTTATCTTTGCAACATGAATACAGGGATAGAGAAGAAAGATATTAGGTTATTGGATCTACCTGCTTTGCAGGATATCTTGACTGGCATGGGTGAACCAAAGTTCAGGGCCAAACAGATCCATGAATGGCTGTGGAAGAAAGGTGCCAACTCTTTCGAGCAAATGACGAATTTGCCGAAAAAGCTCCGAGAAAATTTGGTCAATCACTTCAGTATAAATACGATCACAATCGATAAAGTCCAGAAAAGTTTGGATGGAACCATAAAGTCCCGATTTCGACTACATGATGGATATATGATTGAATCGGTATTGATCCCCGTTCCAGTTGATCGTAGATATACGGTTTGCGTTTCTTCGCAAGTAGGATGTAGTCTTACTTGTAAGTTTTGTGCGACAGGGCAAATGAAGCGCCATCGGAATTTGGATGCAGGGGAGATTTATGATCAGGTGGTGGCGGTTAATCAGCAATCGCTAGAAACCTTCGATCACCCCTTGACCAATATTGTCTACATGGGTATGGGCGAGCCCTTGCTGGCCTATCGAAATGTGATGGAAAGTATCGATTTGATTACTTCTCCTGAAGGGCTAAACATGTCCCCTAAGCGGATTACGGTTAGCACTGCAGGCATCGCTAAAATGATTAAGAAATTAGCAGATGATGAAGTTAAATTTAACCTAGCCTTATCCCTCCACGCGGCCGACGATAAGAAGCGGGACCAGATCATGCCCATCAATGAGCAGAATAATCTGGAAGCACTTATGGAATCGCTTCGATACTTTTATCGGAAAACAAGAAATCGGATCAGTTACGAATACATTACCTTTCAGAACTTCAATGATAGCCTAGAAGATGCAGCCAATCTAGTTAAGCTGTGTAAGTCTTTCCCCGTTCGAGTAAATATCATCGAATACAACCCTATTGATGGCGCCCCCTTTCTCAAATCAGCGGAACATAAGATCGATGACTTCGCCAGACACCTCCGGAAAAATGATGTCATGGTAACTGTTAGAAGAAGTCGGGGGAAGGATATAGATGCCGCCTGTGGGCAGTTAGCTAATAAGGAATAATAAGATTCTATATGTTTACCTTTCTGTTGGGCTTGGTATAAACCTTTGAGTTTATCACCAAAATCCAACCTATGCTTTCCTTTAGAACCTTCTTACTATTTACTCTTTGTGTCTTAGTTTCTTTTTCACTTCATAGTCAACCTATCATTGATTCAGGTTTTATACCCACTGATGGAGACAAATGGGAAGTAGAGTTTCTTGAAGCCACGAATTTCAGTCCTGGATCAGCAGGAGCTAATCAAACCTGGGACTTTGCTGGCCTAGATCAAAATACTGCCCAATCCCTCAATTTCGAAATTCTGCCATTGAGTAGTGCGGTAGGTAGCAATTTGTTCCCGGATGCAGACTTCTGCTGGCACCTAAAAGAGTTTGGCATATACAATTACTATCAAGCCAATATGGATTCGATGAGCTTAATGGGAGTCGTTTCCGCTTCTAATCAGGATATCAATTTTCTAACCACCTTTAATAAACCCGAAGACGTGATTCGGTTTCCGATTAGCTATCAGGATAGTTACAGTTATACCTCCCAGTTCACTAGTGGGATACCAGGATCTATCACCTTTGATGGGGAGCGTGAAGGTACCGTGGAGGTAGATGGATTTGGCACACTGATCACCCCTTTTGGCACCTACGAAAATGTGTTGCGAATGGTTATCATTGAAAAGGATAACTTATCGAATATAACTGATACCCAGTATGCGTGGATAGAAGCAGACAATTTCACTCCACTAATGGTCTACAATACCAGTACGGATGGAGAAGAACCCCCTAGTCTATACTACTCACGGCCTCTGATTGTAAATAATACAAAAGATCTACTTTCTCCCTCCGATCTTGATTTTCAAATATTAGGAAATCCAAGTCAAGATAGGCTTCGACTCAAAATTACGAGTGAACAAAAGTTAGACAAATATCAAATCCAGTTGATCGCCACGGATGGAAGGCTATTATACCAAAGTACCAATAGATCAACCCTGATATCCGAAGAGCGAATTGAAATTCCCGTCCAACAACTTGCTGCGGGTCTATATTTTATAAAATGTAGCGGTGCAGGTACAAGCTTGCAAAAGGCATGGATAAAAAGGTAGGAAGGTAAGAAGCAGTCTATTGTGCGTTTCCTATTAGATGTAAGTGGATAGCTGATGGCAAGGCTTGCCATCAGCTATCTTCCGATAAATTATACTTTTAACTTAGCGTCGAAGTTTACCAATTGGACAAAACGAACAATCCGCTCTGTAATTTCATCCTCCGTCAGCTCCGTTAGTCGTTCAATACCAAATTTCTCTACACAGAAAGAAGCCATAGCAGAACCATAGATAACAGCACGCTTCATGTTCTCAAAGGAGAGATCATCTGTAGAAGCCATATATCCCATAAACCCGCCGGCAAAGGTATCGCCAGCACCCGTTGGATCAAACACTTCCGCTAGAGGCAAAGCCGGTGCAAAGAAGACCTGATCACCTTGGAATAAAAGCGCCCCATGTTCCCCTTTCTTTACCACAATCGTCTTGGGACCCATTTTATGAATCAATGCTGCTGCTTTTACCAAGGAGTACTCCCCTGACAACTGTCGAGCTTCCTCATCATTGATGATCAAAACATCAATCAGCTTCAGCAGATCTACTAGGCTTTCCATAGCCGTATCCATCCAGAAGTTCATGGTATCCATCCCCACTAACTTTGGTCGCTTGGCCATCTGCTCAATCACCTGCTTCTGAATAGATGGTGTAAGATTACCCAACATCAAATAGTCAGCATTTTGATAGGACTTTGGCAAAACCGGATCAAAATCGGCCAACACATTCAGCTGTGTATCTAATGTATCCCTTTCATTCATGTTATTGTGGTACTTCCCAGCCCAGAAGAAGGACTTCTCTCCCTCCTTCACCTGCAAACCATCGAGGTTGATACCCCGGTTTTCCATCATGGACAACACCTCTTGTGGAAAATCATCTCCTACTACGGAAACTATTTTAATGTCATCTGTGTAGTAAGAAGCGGAAAGGGCTATATAGGTAGCGGCACCACCGACAATCTTCTCAGCTCTTCCAAATGGGGTTTGAACATCGTCAAAGGCAACAGTACCAACGGTTAATAAACTCATGGATATTATTATTTAAAAAAATTTTCGCAAATATTGCACTTTTATTTCTAAAGTAGTAGATTTGCGTCGCTCTTTTAAGAAAGGAGCACCAAAGACATAAAACCAGCCTCCTTAGCTCAGCTGGTTAGAGCGGCGGACTGTTAATCCGTAGGTCCAAGGTTCAAGTCCTTGAGGGGGCGCCATGAAGGACTGCGTTCGGAAAGAACGTGGTCCTTTTCCTTTCTTCGCCTTCATGGCTTTTGCCATAGATATGTACCCTTTTCCTCAAGATATTTTTTCATATTAAATGGTGTCAGTTATGACCTACTTCTACACCTATGTCCTTTTTAGTGAAAAGGATCACAAGCTTTATATTGGATTTACCTCCAATCTTGAGAAAAGGGTTCAGGCCCACAATGAAGGGCTGAATAAAAGTACGCGACCAAGGAGGCCACTGAAGCTCATCTACTTCGAGGGGCACTCCAGAAAAGCAGATGCCCTGCGACGCGAAGCCTATTTCAAAACCTCCTCCGGAAAAAGAACCCTAAAAATAATGCTCAAAGAGGTACTGGAAGAATTAGGCCATTTAAAGAAATAAAACCTTGTGGTGAAGGCGCAGCGCAGCGTAGTCCTTCATCACACCTATGTCCTTTTTAGTGAAAAGGATCACA
>ENA-UENX01000422-UENX01000422.1-marine-metagenome-genome-assembly--contig:-NODE-422-length-18514-cov-3.400303_pt1 | contig 18514 bp, 14 predicted proteins | sample MGYA00237875_ERZ529327 | MGnify/ENA primary metagenome ERZ529327 (study PRJEB26372, sample SAMN05368347) | marine metagenome | biome: cultured habitat; feature: ocean water; material: water; isolation... | reverse complement strand
TCCTCCCCCAAGATGGCCGCCCCGGTCAGGCTTGTGTACCAGGAATCGCTCCGCAAGAAGTTGGCTATTCCATCCGCATTCAGGATCGAGCTGGAAATTGGAGTAACACCATTGAGACACCCACCTTCCAGCTAGTCTGCAATTAGATACAGTAATTCCTTATGCCCAATTGATTCCTTTCTTGAGTAAGGATAACGTATGTGCTTCCGATGAACCATCGGCTACCTGCACATTGTAATCCCAATTTACCTCAGGTGGTAAACTCATCAGGATGGACTCAATTCGACCATCTGTATCCAAGCCAAATTTGGTTCCTTTATCCCATACTAGGTTGAACTCTACATATCTTCCCCGGCGAAGTAACTGCCATTTCTTGTGCTGAGGTTCGTAAGCCCTGTTTTTGTTGTCTTCGAGAAATCGCAAATAAATTGGGGCAAAGGCCTTACCGACAGATTGGACAAAAGCAAAGCGCTGTTCTTTAGTAAACCCATCTTGCGCACTTAGTCTATCAAAAAAGATGCCTCCAATACCTCGCGTCTCCTTGCGATGTTTCACATAGAAATAGTCATCTGCCCACTGCTTAAATTCAGGATAGTAGGAAGCATGATGCTGGTCGCAAACGGTCTTCAAAACGCCATGAAAATGACGTGCTTCATCCTCATTTACATAGTGTGGCGTTAAGTCTATTCCTCCTCCAAACCACCATTTACCGTCACTCATTTCAAAATATCGGACATTCATATGAATGATCGGCACCCAAGGATTCTTAGGATGTAAAACGATGGATACGCCAGTGGCAAAAAACGCTCCGGAATCCAGTTTCAAAGCATTCCTGATTTTCTCAGGAAGCGGTCCGTGAACTGCAGAGAAATTTACTCCACCTTTTTCAATATGTGCTCCTTGAATGATTCGGGTTCGCCCTCCTCCCCCTTCAGTTCTTTCCCAAAGGTCCTGATGAAACTTACCTACACCATCACCCTGCTCAAGGTTTTGGCAAATGTCATCCTGCAAGTCCCGAAACCAATCGGCTATATCTTCTCTAGTCATAAGCTATTTTATGCCAAGCCAGCTAATTTTTCAACAGCTGCTGCCACTACCTTCTTGGTGTTGCCAACAAAGATTTCGCCGTCAATCCAGATCACAGGCCTTTTCAAAAAAGTATACTCTTCCAAAATTAGTTGCTTGTAATCTGATTCTCCAAGTGTTTTCTCATGTAAGCCCATGCCTCTGTATTTCATGGCTCTCCTACTAAATAGGGCCTCGTAGGAACCTACTTTAGCATGCATTTCCTCTAGCTGCTCAGCTGTCATAGGCTCCGTCTTAATATCTTGCATTTCGAAACCTTCCCCATTGTTCAACTCCTTAATAATCCGCTGACAAGTGGAACAACTACTTAAGTGATATATCTTTTTCATATGCTGGTCTTTGTTGCGGCCAAAATTAAGACTTATCTTGTTCTAAAACCTCATCTGAGCGTCAAAACCCTCCATTGATTATGATCCAATCTTCGGAATTAATTCTGAATCCCGACGGGAGCATTTATCACTTACATTTACGGCCAGAACATCTTGCCGAAACCATCATCACGGTTGGTGATCCCGATCGTGTACAAGCCGTTTCCAAACATTTTGATCGTATCGAGTACGCCTTTAATAAGCGGGAGTTTATAACTCATACCGGTTATATCGGCAACAAACGTCTGAGCGTAATATCTACGGGTATTGGCCCAGATAACATTGACATTGTCTTAAATGAAGTTGACGCCTTGTTCAATATCGATCTGGAATCAAGGGCTCCCAAATCCAATCTCACCTCCGTATCCTTTATTCGTATTGGAACATCAGGCGCCTTGCAGCCAGATATTCCGTTGGATAGTTTTCTTTTGTCCTCTCATGCCATTGGATGGGACAACCTATTTTCCTTTTATGAACTAGCAAGTTCAGAAGAAATCCAGGCCTTGGAGCAAGAATTGATGGAGGAGATCCCCGATCTTCCAGTCACAGGTACTTTAGTAAAAGCGCCGGGGGACCTACAGCGTCATTTCCCTTCCTCCTTCTTGCGAGGCATAACATTAACTTGTCCTGGCTTCTATGCTCCACAAGGCAGGCAACTCAGATTACCCAGCAGACTAAAAGCGGATCACTTCTCCAAAATGCAGTCAGTCAGATTAGGCAAAGAAAGAATAACGAATATGGAAATGGAGACTTCTGCAATCTACGGCATGGCCCAGCTATTGGGACACCAGGCCCTTTCCTGCAACGCTATCTTGGCCAATCGGCCGAACGGGGAGTTTAGCAAAACTCCTGCTAAAACCGTAGAACTTATGATTACAGAAGTGCTCAGTATCTTGGTGAATAGCTGATATTTGATTATTAAACATTTTGATGGTAAAGTCCAAAAGTTCCATCCCTCCTGACTCACCATGACCAGGAATAGCTAATTTCAAGTTCGGATATCTCTTTTTGACCGCTTCCATGCTTGCACTCCAGGTCTCTACATTAGCATCTGCCAGATTACCTTTCCCTACACCTAATGCCTTTAGCATACAGCCTCCAAACAATACTTTTCTACTGGGCACCCAAGCTACAATATTATCCTTGGTATGAGCTTCTCCTGGATACCAGCATTCCACCGTTTTTCTCCCTACTTGAAAGGTGTGACTCCCCTCAAAAAGCTCTTGGGGAAGCTCTTCGGCTTGGTCCTTGGCCAGCTCATAGGTAGCCCGATTAGCATAACTACGGATTCCTGCCTTATGAAAAACAGGTAATCCGCCTAAACAATCCTCATGAAAGTGAGTCGGAATGATGGCCTTGACCTTGACCTTCTGCTCTTCAAGTAACCACTGAAGCAATGCTTCTGTATCTTTTTGATAGACAGGTGTATCAAAAACCACTGCCTCTCCTTGATCCATAAAAATCATACCATTACAAGGATAAACTTGACCATTGCTAAGGTTGATTGGGCTAGTATGGATAAATAAACCAGGAGAGACCTTGCGAATTTCTAATCCATCCTGCCATTTACCCATGACCAATTGCGGGGATTTACAAGCAGGCTGGACCAAAAGGCCAGCTAGTAACAAAATTAAAGACAGTCGGAACATAATAGGTGGTGATTTTGCTAGTGTCAAAGACACTAAAAAAGGGGCAAGTCAGTTGACTGCCCCTTCTAATTTGGTATGTATTAGATAGTCTCAAAATTTTTCACGAGCCACAGCTATTCCTTATGCTGTCACTGTGTTAGATTTTCTATAATCAGCTAGAAATTTTTCTAGCCCAATATCTGTTAATGGGTGTTTCAGTAGGCCTAGGATTGAAGAAAGTGGGCAAGTTACTACGTCTGCTCCAGCAAGAGATGCATCTACAATGTGCTTTGCGTTGCGAATTGAAGCAGCCAAAATCTCAGTTTCAAAACCTTGCACAGCATAAATTTCGGCTATTTGTCGGATTAATTCAACCCCATCCCAGTTAATATCATCAACTCTTCCGATAAAGGGAGACAAATAGGTAGCGCCAGCTTTAGCCGCTAGGATAGCTTGTCCTGCGGAAAAAACCAATGTACAATTGGTACGGATTCCCTTGCTGGTGAAATAGCTAATAGCTTTGATACCCTCCTTAATCATCGGTACTTTCACCACAATATTTTCAGCCAATCCTGCCAATCTTTCTCCTTCACTCACGATTCCTTCAAAATCAGTAGAAATTACCTCAGCACTAACATCTCCTTCCACTATTTTGCAGATTTCCACATAGTGATTTAGGATGTTACTTTCTCCACTGATGCCTTCTTTGGCCATTAATGAGGGATTGGTGGTTACCCCGTCAAGAATTCCAAGGTCTTTGGCTTCCTTGATCTGGTCCAAACTAGCAGTATCAATAAAAAATTTCATGATGGAATGTTTTTTACACCTAAGATTAAATGTTAGTTATTTGAATGGTCAGAGCAGAACATGCCAAGATTTCCCTCAAGAGATCGGGATAAGTGCGTACCATAAATAGGTCGGAATTCTGTGCTTATTCTTGATGAAGATGATTCTCAATCGCGGGATCAATATTTCATTCATAGAGCTCAGAAAATTCGATCAAGAGCGATTCAAGCATCAAATTGTCACAGAAAAAAACAAGGTGAACAAGCACACCAGTCGCTACAACTTCCTACCCTTGCTGCGTTTCCGCCCTGGGGGAGTTCAGAAGGAGCTGACCGTGTGCCGCTCACCGGCCGCAAATGTAAACATATTTGAATTCTAAAGCAAATCCTATGGTCACATTTTTACCGGGTAGCTATCATAGTCAAGGTCAGAGCTCTTTCTGAAACGTTATCTTTCCTGCCCTATCGAGTCTATTAAGAACCTTTGGGTAGAATCTCCGTCTGCTCTCCAAAATGTTGAACAAAACGTTGAAGATCAGATGCCAGCTTGGCATTCTGTGTAGCTTTGAAATAGGTATCCGCCAAGGCTCGTAAAGTTTGGAAGAAAAACCGATCCATTTCTGTCACTTGCATATCCTTGGTCCAAAGATCTATCTTTAATGTATCCTTGCTTTCTCGGTCAAAAAGAGAAATCAGCATCGCTTTGCATTCCTGCAAACTTTGTTGGTTGGGATTATCATCCGCCTTCCATGCAATACTAGCAGGAACCTGCTCCCTATCCAGTCCAATTTGAATGGTAATATTAGAACGTTTCACGATCTCGTCTTGAGTCATTTTCAGAGTTTTAAACTATCAGAATTATCAAACACACGCCAGCGATCGATCAAGCAATCACTTCGAAATATCTAATTTATTGTCCTCATCGTCAGCCAGTTCTTGTAAAAAATGGGAAGGATAAACATGTACCCCGGCTCGCAATTGTTGGGCCGCATTGATCATAGCCTTGGCTACCACCTCAGCTTCTACTGGCTTATACTTCGTCAGAAGTCCACCTGTTGCGGAATCAATAACCTTTCCCAGTTTATTCGCCCACTTTTCGCCCCACCTGTTTTCATTTCTTTCTTTTAGTAAGAGAGAAGGTTGAAAAATATGGGCCGACCAGAATGGAAGCGCCTTCACCGCCTCCTCCAACTCACCTTTAACTCTGCTAAAGTAAAGCGTCGCCTCGCTGCTAGCTCCAACAGCCGATAGCAGTAGCAACTGATTAACTTCGTTAAGAGCAGCAATCTTAGCAGCAGTAAAGGCTTGCTCAAAATCTATTCGGTAAAAAGCTTCTCGATCGGTGGCTTTGGCGGGAGTTGAGCCCAAACAGCAATAGAAGTCATTGCCTTGAAATAGATGGGCATAATCATCCAATCGGTCGAAATCCACAACGCATTCTTGAATCTTCGGATGATCTAAATTGAGCGGCTGATCCGTAAACAGCACAATCTTGTGATAGGCTCGGTGCGTCACCAAGAGGGGTAAGCAATTTCGTCCTACCAAACCTGTGACCCCAATCAATAAGGCAGTCTTTTTATCCTGTATTATCTCCAATCCCTATGATTTATCCAATTCTTTCAATCGTTTAGAACGCAAAAGAATGGAATTTCCAATAACTATTACATCAGATACGGCCATAAATAGGGCACCCCACATCGGATTGAGGAACCCTGCTGCTGCGATCGGAATAGCAACGATATTATAGGCGAATGCCCAGAATAAGTTTTGACGAATCGTTTTTACGGTATGCTTACTGATGACCAGAGCCTCAAACACCTTGTCAAGCTTAGGTTTCAATAGCACAATTTCAGCTGATTGAATCGCAACCTGAGAAGCCCCTCCGAGTGAAATGCCGACATCAGCTTTCGCAAGTGCAGGCGCATCATTTATTCCATCACCAACCATGGCAGTTAAGCCCTTTGAGCGCAGTTCCTCGATCGCCGCTAATTTTTGTTCTGGTAGTTGCTCCCCTGCAAGGTGATCGACTTCCAAGGATTTGGCTACGCTTGCCGTTTTGCGTTGTTGGTCTCCACTCAAAATCACTGTCTCCACCCCTAAACCTTTCAAGCGACTGATGGTGCTAGCGGCAGCTGGCCTAATTTCATCCTCTAGCGCTATGCGTGCCAAGAGTTCTTTATTTTCTAGCAAATAAACCTGATGCTCCGTCGATGCTTGTGTGGACTTTGGTAATAATCGTGCACTACCGATCTGATAATGATTCCCTACTTCATCCTTTGCCTCGACCCCAAACCCTTTTCGTTCCTCTATCTCTTGTAAGGAAAGTGCTTGTCCATTCGGTAGCTCTTCCATAGCATGCACCAATGATTGAGCCAAGGGATGAGATGATCGTTGTTCCAATTTGTGAATCAAAGTGTGCACTTTATTTTGATCTTCACTATGATACTGGATCTCCTTCAGGCGGAACTTTCCTGTAGTTAAGGTACCTGTCTTATCAAAAACAATGTGCTTTATCTTAGACAACAACTCTATAGTTTGTCCGCCTTTGACCAATATCCCCTGCTTTGCCATACGTCCTACCCCTACCATAACGGCAGTGGGGGTAGCCAAGCCCATAGCACAAGGGCAAGAAATCACGAGAACAGCAATGGCATTCATCAGGGCTCCCTGGGCGCTAAATCCAAATGCAAGGTAACCGAGCAAAAAGGTCAATATCGAAATACCTAAAACTACTGGCACAAATATAGCGCTGATGCGATCAGCTAATCGTTGAATATCAGGCTTGTCTCGTTGAGCCGTCTTCACCAATTCGATCATCTGCTGTAAAACACTCTCTTTACCTACTGCAGTGACCTCCATGCGCATATTTCCTGCAACCAATAAACTAGCACCGATTAAAGCATCACCTAACTGCTTATGGATTGGGAGGCTTTCACCTGTTAACATCGACTCATCTACTTCAACCTCTCCTTCCAATAATTTGCCATCAGCCGGCACCTTGTCTCCTTCATTCACCTGCAAAATATCTCCAATAGCGAGTTCTTCAGATTTAATTCGAACAATTGTTCCGGAAGGCATCACCTTACTTGCCATCTCTACTTTAAGGCTTGTCAAATCCTCAATTGCCGTCGTCGTCTTAGCTACTGCTTTTCTTTCCATCCAATTCCCAACTAAAACCAAAGTGATGATGGTGGCAGCCGTTTCAAAAAATATGTACTTAGGCTCCTGCAAATACAATCCGATTACACTGTATATAAACGCAGCTGTACTACCGGTGAAAATTAGTACATCCATATTCAGTACCTTCTCTTGGAGAGATCTAAATGCGCTATTGCCAAAATGCAGAAAACCAATGATGTACACGGGCAGGCATAACACAAACTGTACCCACGCTGATTCTAGAAAAGTAATATGAATACCGGCCATCATCAGGAAGTGACCGATTAGCAAAGGAGTTGTAAAAAGTGCGCTGACAAAAAGCTTTTTCTCAAAGGTCCACCAGGAAGGAATTTGCTCCTCCTCTACGACTTGGAAACCCAGTTTGTGAATTCCTGCTTTGACTCCTTCCAGACTTAGTGCTTTTTCATCTTCACGGAATCGAACTTCCTTCGTCTGAAAATTAACAAATACGTCCTCCAGTCCTTTTCGCTCTAGATATCGGCTAATGCTCATGGCGCAATTGTTGCAATCCATGCCCGATACTTCTAAAGTAATTATATTTTTTTTCATTCCTAAATTTTAGCCAACAATGGCGGAAATCTGTAATTTTAGCCCCAGTTGCATTACTTCATCATGCATTCTTCAACAGATAATCAAGGTAAGCCAGAATTTCCGTCCTCACAAAGTTATGGGAATTTTACATAGCACCCACTGACCATAGTCATCTTTCCTCTCATAGTGGAGGCAATGGATAACAGCAGCAAAACTACGGCTCTTTTGTTGTTTTTCCATTTGCAAAAAACTATGCCCACAAGAGAACTTTAATCTGACAACATCCTTCACGAATTTCTTGTTTGATTTGTTAATAAATATAACCAACCAATTTCTAAATTAGATCAAATATGAGAGCACTTAGCTTATTTTTTTTGTTGGCCCTATTGGCGGTAGGCTGCCAGAATTCAAGCGCTTCTGCCGATACTGAGGAAGCCTCAGAGGAAACACAGGAAGCACCAGCTCAACAGTATACATTGACGGCTTTCACTCCTTCCGCAGCATTTGCTGATGCGGCCATCGAATCCATGGAGTACAAAGATGGCACCTTTAACTTCGGAGTTGGAGGTACCACGTACGAACTAGGGGTTCAGACACCTGATGCTGAAGCAAAAATGTGTGCAAATTCTGCTAAGGGACAACACATTCACCTCATTGTAGACAATGCTCCATATGCAGCTAAATATGAAGCTAGTTTTGAACATGAAGTGGCTGATGGAGAACACTATCTATTGGCTTTCCTGTCCCGCTCTTACCATGAGAGTATTAAAACAGCTGCTGCGCATGTAGCCAAAAAAGTGACCGTGGAAGGAAAGGCCATCACTGCTGAAGAAGCAGTAGAAGGTCCAATGCTGTTCTACAGCCGTCCCAAAGGGAATTATGTGGGTAAAGTAGCTACTGAAAAGGTTATGCTTGACTTCTACCTTTCTAACGCTACCCTTGGCAGTGACTATAAGGTAAAAGCAGAGATCAATGGAGAAGAGCATATGATTGATACCTGGCAGCCTTACTACATCGAAGGTCTTCCAATGGGAGAAAACACCGTAACCTTGACCTTAGTGGATGGTGATGGCAATGCCGTGGACACCCCACTAAATCCAGTGAGTAGAACCTTTACGCTAGCTGCAGATCCAGCAGAGTAACGGCCTAATTACCGCATAAACTACTGCCCGTAGTTACTCCTTTCAAAGGGTTGACTACGGGTGGTATGATGCACTTGCAATTGTCCGATGTTATTAATACATTGAAGCTGATTTAGGACAATTGATGTACAATCAAGAGCGCGCTTACCCAATCAAAATGTTCAATACAATCCAATACAAGTTGATGGACGCGAAATCGCATGATTAATTCCTGGAAGAATTGATGTGCTCAGATAGATCTGATGCCCCTCCCATTATTTTGGCATAGCATGATCTACTATCTCTATAAAACGGCTCTATACCAATAAACGTCTCATTCGAAAAACGACCAAGCTGGACTTAAGAAGCTAACCGCTACTAGCGGGTGGTTTTCAATTGATACTATTTTCAAACGCGCAAAACAGCGATTCATGAACTCAAAGACAATCATGTTTTATGGCTTAGTACTGCTACTGAGTCTCACCTCTAATGGGCTTTTCTCTCAAAGCGGCCCTAGAAAACTTGGAAAAATCAGTAAATCAGATTTTGAGCTACCAGAGTCCGAACTCGTAAAAGGTGCTCACGCGGTTCGACAGTTCGATTACGGTTACCTGGACTATCGCGTGATGGATGGATTTACCACGAACTTTACGCGGCATTTTCGCACCATGATTCTGGATGAAGAAGGGCTGGATTGGGCCGACATCGAAATTTCCTATTACAAAAATTACAATGCTCGGGAAAAGGTAGGAACCATTAAGGCTTTCGTGTATAACCTGGAGAATGGACAAATCACTAAGACGAAGTTGGATGGGAAGGATATCTTTGATGAAAAGGTGGACAAAAACAATTTAAAGAAAAAATTCGCCCTGCCCAATGTCAAGGTAGGTAGTATTGTAGAGGTTAAGTATGAGGTAAGTTCTGAATTTTGGTATGCAATAGATCCTTGGATATTCCAGCGTTCCATTCCGGTTTTGCACAGTGAGCTGGAGCTTAGAATCCCGGAATATTTCATCTTTAATACGAATTTCAAGGGCTATGAATTTGGGAATTTGACCACTAATGACAAATCTACCACAGCTCGGAAGTTACTGCTTGGCGGGGGACAAGGAGTAGATTGTCAATACAATGATTACCATTGGGTGGCAGAAAACATTCCCCCTTTCACTGCAGAAGCCTATATCACCACTGCCAAAAACTATTTAGGCCGTGTGGAGTTTGAACTAGCCCGCACGAATTTCCCAAATTCGTTCAATGAGTCTTATTCAACCAACTGGGAATCCATTGCCCAACAGCTTGCTGAATCAGAAGATTTTGGAGGGACAGTAGCTCGAACTAAATTCATGGAAAGCCAGGCTGCTCAGCTAGTCGGTGAGGCAGCAACTCCCCTAGAAAAGGTAGTAAAGCTGTATGAAGGAGTGAAAAAAATGGTGAAGTGGAATAAGAAATATGCACGATTTGCTAGTACAGCTGATGTCAAAAAAGGCGTAGAGGAAGGGTCCGGAAATTCAGCTCAAGTAAACTTTGCTTTGACTTGCCTCCTAAAGGCAGCTGGACTGGAGGCTAATCCTGTTTTGGTAAGCACTAGAAGTCATGGTTATATTAATCAATTTCTCCCTTCCTTCGATCAATTCAACCATGTAGTTTCAGCCGTTAAGGTAGATGAAGGCTACCTCATTTTAGATGCCATAGACCCCTTAGTACCAGCCAATTTCATGCCCAAGTCATGCCTCAATAACAAAGGGTTTATGCTCGTCGGAAACAAGTTTGCATGGGTAAGTCTGAAGCCTCGAGACAAATACAAAATAGCGATCCAAGCCAAATTCCAAATTACAGAAGATGGAATTATTAAAGGCAATATTAAAGAGGCAAGAAGTGGCTATGCCGGTCATCGATTTCGCCAGTCATTTTACGGAAAAGGTGGCGCTGAGGACTATGTGGAAGCCTTTCAGAATAATGTAGAAGGCTTGCACATCAGTCATCATGAGTTTAAAAACTCAGATAATATCTATGAGCGTGCAGAAGCTAGCTACGATATAGAACTTACCGATCAAGTGATGGCCACAGGGGATATGATCTACTTTTCACCAATGCTTTATTACGCCATTGATGAAAATCCGTTCAAATTAGCTGAGCGCAAATACCCTGTTGATTATGCGCATCCGTATGAAGAGATTTATGTAATGAGCTTTGAGCTTCCTGATGGATTTGCGGTCGAAGAATTGCCGGAGGTACAAAATATGATGCTACCTGAAAAAGCCGGTAGGTTCACCTATACCGTCAAACAACTGGAGAATACAATTCAGTTAATGGTGCGATTTAAAATCGACAAACCATTTTTCAACTTCGAACAGTATCCTTACCTAAAGGAATTCTACAACCAGATCGTTGAAAAAGAAGCTGAACAAGTGGTATTGAAGAGAAAAACCTAATCAATCCTTAAGTTTTGATAAGGTCAGCTTGCCCTGTGGTCAGTTAATGTATTCCAGGGCGAGCTGACCCGCTCTAATAATTTTCAGTTGGATTAGGCCTTAAGTATGCTTTAGATTTTAGTAATTGGAAAATATTCCGGTTCTTACTCGGCCAGAAAAATGATCACTCCTTATGGCTGAACCCTTAAAGAATCTCTACAACGAAGCTTTTTTCGCCCTGCTCATCCAAGACTTTCAAGTACACCATAAAACCTTTGATGCTGATGCCTTCAAATCATTAGTTTTCGATAAAGCATGGCCTCAGCGGGAGTTGAAGGATCGAATGCGACACATTAGTGTAAGTCTCCATCGTTTACTTAATATGCCTTTTGCTGATACCGTCGAGCTGTTCAAAAAAGTGATAAGCCAACGGGAAGGCTATTCCTTAGAACGTATGTTTTTCCCGGATTACGTGGAGGTTTATGGGCAGGACGAATTAGAAGTTGGCCTAGATGCCCTTGCCTTCTTCACTACCTATGCCAGTTCGGAGTTTGCGATCCGTCCCTATATATTGAAGCATCAAGACCTAGTATTAGAGCGCATGTTCCAATGGACAGCTAGTGAAAATTTCCATCTAAGACGGCTAGCCAGCGAGGGCTGTCGTCCCAGGTTGCCTTGGGCCATGGCCTTGCCGAGCTTAAAGAAGGACCCTAGCCCAATTCTGCCAATACTGGAGAAGCTCAAAGGAGATGAAACAGACTATGTTCGCAGAAGCGTCGCCAACAACCTAAATGATATTACTAAAGATAATCCAGCAGTTACGCTGGAAAAGGCAGAACAATGGTTTGGCCAGACCAAAGAAACTGATTGGGTAGTAAAACATGCTTGTAGAAGCCTTCTCAAGCAAGGCAATACCCGAGCACTCGTACTGTTTGGATTTCAAGAACCCGCAGCGATTTCCGTCTCCAATCTTCGGTTAGATAAGGATTCGGTGAAAATTGGCGACGCGTTCACCTTTCAATTTGATCTCCATAATGAAAGCAAAAACACAAGTAAACTCAGGTTAGAATATATTATAGACTTTGTCAAGAAAAATGGAAAAACCTCACCAAAAGTATTCCAAATCACTGAAAACACTTTCAAACCAGGGTTGCATCATTTTTCTAAAAACCAGTCTTTCAAGGATTTAACTACGCGTAAACATTATCCGGGGATTCATTGTCTTAGAATCAAAGTAAATGGTGCCGAAAAGGCGGCCATTTCTTTCCAATTGCAGTAGGCAGATTTTTCTTAGCTTAGCTGCGAAATTTGAGCTCACATGAAGAAAATTCTGGTTGCCAATAGAGGCGAAATCGCTCTAAGAGTGATGAAAACGGCCCGTAAAATGGGCATCAAGGTTGTTGCCATTTATTCAGAGGCCGACCGCAATGCCCCACACGTTCGCTTCGCTGATGAAGCCATTTGTATCGGACCAGCTCCATCTAAAGATTCTTACCTTTTGGGAGACAAAATCATAGCGGTCGCCCAATCCTTACAAGTGGATGGGATTCATCCGGGTTACGGTTTCTTAAGTGAAAATGCTGGGTTTGCCAAAGCAGTGACGGAGGCAGGCATTACCTTCATTGGGCCAGGCCCTTCAGCGATTGAGGTCATGGGTAGTAAATTGGCGGCAAAGGAGGCCGTGAAAGCCTATGGTATCCCCATGGTGCCCGGCGTAGATGAAGCCATTGAGGATATTCCCAAGGCAAAAGCAGTGGCCGCTGAAATTGGATATCCAATCCTTATCAAAGCCTCAGCCGGTGGTGGTGGAAAAGGAATGCGGATCGTAGAACAAGAAAGTGAGTTTGAAGATCAAATGCAACGAGCCATTAGTGAAGCCGTCTCAGCCTTTGGTGATGGTTCAGTCTTCATTGAAAAATACATTGGCTCACCTCGACATATTGAGATCCAGGTACTCGCCGATCAACACGGAAACACCTTTCATCTATTTGAGAGAGAATGTAGTATCCAAAGACGTCACCAGAAAGTAGTCGAGGAAGCCCCATCGGCTGTGCTCACTCCTGAAGTCAGAAATGCTATGGGAGAGGCTGCAGTGAAAGTGGCTCAAGCCTGTGATTACGTCGGGGCAGGAACGGTTGAGTTTCTGATTGATGAGGATTTGAATTTCTATTTTCTGGAAATGAATACACGTCTCCAGGTGGAGCACCCGGTAACGGAATTGATTACCGGTTTAGACCTCGTTGAGCAACAGATACGGGTAGCCAGAGGTGAGGTTCTATCATTCCAACAAGAGGATCTTGCCATGAATGGCCATGCTGTTGAACTTCGTATTTACGCAGAAGACCCTATGGATAACTTCTTGCCAAGTATAGGAACATTGACTAGGTATCGCTCGCCAGAGGGAGAAGGTATTCGTTTAGATAGCGGCTACGAGGAAGGCATGGAGATCCCCATTCATTACGATCCGATGATCGCAAAATTGGTAACCTACGCTGAAGATCGTCCAGCGGCTATACAGAAGATGAAAGAAGTAATTGATGCTTTCGAATTGGAGGGTATCGCTTCAACGCTTCCTTTCGGCAGGTTTGTGGTGGAACATGAAGCTTTCACTAGTGGTAAATTTGACACGCATTTCGTCAAGCACTATTTCCAGGCCGAAAATATCAAGGAAAGCCAGAAAGAAGAAGCCTCGGTCGCAGCCGCTTTGGCTGCTCAACTCCTTGCTGAGCATCAACGACAATTGCAGGTGCCTACGATCCCTTCTTCAGATTGGAGGCAAAAGCGATAATGAGTGGATCAATAGCTTGGCTTGGAAATTAAATTGCTTGAGAGGTGAGGCATTTACATGATCAAGAATCAACGGATTTTATTTTCACGGGGATACCCCACATGAAAATGCCCATTTCGTCTACTTCTGTAGCAGTCAATTTTACGCGTTTCCCTTTTTCCTGCAGTGCTTTAGGAAGGTTTACAGGTCGATATTGTTGGCCATTATCTCCTTCAATACCCCAAAAGCCACCTTCTAAATTTTCGTATACGATCTTACCGCTAATCTTAATTGTTGACATATTATCTGCTTACTTGAAGTAATTACTTAAGCTTTGCCATTGCTGGAGTGGCTGTCAAGCATCTTTTCAATAGTAACATTTAAGTTGCTGATAAGTTGGTTTTGTTGCTTAATCGTGACCTTTAGGTCTTTGATCTCTTCAAAGAGGTAATTCTTAATATTTTGTGGGGAAGGAAGGAATGGACTGATTTTAGCGCGAACGTACCATATTTCGCGAATATCCCCGACATTGATCCGGTAGGGTTCGTAAAAGCTATTGTCTGAAGCCAAGATAAGTTGTTTTTCCGCCTTTAACTTATTAGTGATCCGTTTCACGACTACGTCTCCTCGAGACACAATTACATACACATGATTGTCCTTTAAGGAAGACTCCCAGAGGGTTGGTTCCAGATAGCTACAAATCACCTTATCCCCTTCGAATAAGGTGGGCTCCATGCTATCCCCTGCCACATCAAATGCTCGATGTGTGCCAACTTTATACTTGTAGTCCGGAAGCGTGAAGGTAGGAAGGTCCTGAACAAAGGTAGGATCTGCCATTTCCCCTGCGTACCCCGCTTGTGCAGGTATGGGTACATGCACAATCCGCTCATCATCCTGTGCATTGGTTACAATGGTTAGTACTCTGAAATTCTTATGATCCTCCTCACTCATAAACATCGGGCCTTCCCCCGTGTACAAATAGACTGGATTGATCTTGAAAACATCCACTCCTTTACGGATCAACTCAATAGTGACATCTCTCCTTCCTTTAAGGATTTCGCTTAAACTTTGTGGCAAATAGTCTAAAGAAAGGGCAAACTGCCGGCTAGATCGGACGCGATTGTCTTCCTTTAGCTTATTATGGCACTTTATAAACCGCTGAGTGACAACACTATTCATAATTCCTCTTTGTATCAGTAAAGTAATGTAGGGCAATATAAACAATCATTAGCAAATTGCGAAACAATGAGCGCAAAAAAGTTACACTCTCAAAATCACCTAAGACTGGGTAAACTTAATGTTATCAATCTTGCGGAAATTATATCCCAGATCAAGAAGATTTTTTCCTTTTTGGGCATCCAAGCACTGCAAAGCATTCTAAGACTGAAACTTATACACCTCTACCCTATCTCAAAAAACCTTCTCCTATCCAAAGTTCTGACTAATCCAAGTTATCAAAAAATCTTAAGCCATTGATTTTCAATTGCTTAAAAACTAAAACCGACTACTTCCGCAAAAAAGTTATAAAAATAGTATGCCCTACTTGCATAATTGAACAAACTTATTTTATATTTGCATCGCTCTAGCAAAAAAGGCTTGTCAAATGAGACAAATTAGAGCGTTGAAAAGCAGATGTAGCTCAGCTGGTAGAGCACGACCTTGCCAAGGTCGGGGTCGCGAGTTCGAATCTCGTCATCTGCTCCATTTAGTATGGGTTTGAGTCTAGAAAATGATGTACTTTTGTATATCGTCCTATACTCAAACCCATTTTTTTTCGGTAGATTGGTGGTATCAGGAGATTGCGTTTGAAATGTCAATCTCACTTCTGATAAAAACAGCCATCGAGCAACTACTATAAACATCATCTGCCCGGGTGGTGGAATTGGTAGACACGCAGGACTTAAAATCCTGTGGCCATTAGGCCGTGTGGGTTCAAGTCCCACTCCGGGTACTCTGTAGGCCGTGTGGGCCTGTCTAGTTGGCGCTAGCCAGATAGATTCAAGTCCCACTCCGGGTACTAAATCAAAACAGCAGTTAAAAGGAATGAGCCTTTAGCTGCTGTTTTTTTTTCTCTAAAATATGGAAAACAAACCCAGAAAAATTTGGCGGATAAAGAACAGGATATCCGACCAAGTTTTCATTGAAACTTGCCTTAATGCAGAATCGATGGCTGCCGCTGCAGCTTAATTAGGCCTACATTTCAATTCCTTTAAGAGGAGAGCTATCGAATTAGATTGCTACAAACCTAATCAAACAGGTATCAACATCCGTAAAAACAAACCTAAAGTCAATCTAGGAGATATCATTTCGAAGGGCCTCCGTCCCCAATACCAATCTTACAAATTGAAGAAACGTCTACTTGGAGAGGGAGTCAAACCTCATCTTTGTGAAAGTTGTCAGCTAAGTAGCTGGCAAGGGCGGAAAATTCCTTCCTAACAGAAGCGCACACAAGTGAATGCACTGAATTGACGTTTCCGCCAACTAAAACCATCCTTCTCCAACTAGTATCTAGGTTACCATATAGGTGTATCTCCTTGGACAGCTCAAGATTCTTTGATATTTTCCCACCAATCACAAACTCAATCATGATGCGGATTGTCCTTCCTAGATTCCTGGTATTACTATTCTGTCTATTGTTCCTCTCCTTAAGCTCTATCTATAGTCAAAATTCCAAACCCAATGTCGTCTTCATCCTAGCCGACGATTTAGGCTATGGCGATCTAGCTAGCTATGGGCATAAACATGTAAAGACGCCCCATTTAGATCAGCTTGCAAAGGGAGGAATAACATTCAGCAATTTCTATAGCCCTTCACCTTTGTGCTCACCGGCTCGCGCTGCTTTCCTAACCGGAAGGACTCCTTACCGAACAGGCATCAAAAGTTGGATCCCACAGGGCAAAGACATCTACCTACAGGAGCAAGAATTGACATTGGCCACCTTACTCAGGCAGCACAACTATCAAACCTTCCTCTCTGGCAAATGGCATCTTAATGGTGGGCTAGATGATTCTACCCATACTCAACCCAGCGACCACGGATTCGATAAGTGGTTGGCCTTGCATGCCTTCGCCACGCCTAATCATAAAAACCCCAACAATTTCTTTGAAGATGGCAAAGCCTTGGGAGAGGTCGAAGGCTTTGCCGCGCAGATTGCTGTAGACAAAGCAATGAAGTATTTGGAGGACCGAAACCCTGAAAAGCCCTTCTTTCTGTATCTCCCCCTGGCGGAACCCCATTCTGAAATTGCCAGTCCAGATGTATTCAATGAGATGTACCAGGAATTCACCAAGGGAGAAATTGACTTGAAACAGCTTGTGGCAAGAGGACCAGGGGAGTATTATGCCAATGTTAGCCATATGGATTTTCAAATTGGTCGTTTGTTACAGAAGATCAAAGAACTAAGACTGGACGAGAACACCATTGTCATTTTCACAAGCGACAACGGTCCAGTTACTGCCAATTGGCGACAGTGGTGGGAGGTAAATATGTATGGTGAAACAGGAGGCTTGCGAGGTAGAAAAGGAGACTTATATGAAGGAGGACTACGTGTACCCTGCCTAATTCGTTACCCCAAGCTTATCAAACCAGCTTCCGTCTCCAATGAACCTGCCCATGGCTACGACATTTTCCCCACCCTATGCAAGCTTCTGAACATTCCTCTTCCAAACGATCGTGAATTGGATGGCATAGACATTTCTCCCGTATTCAAACAAGAAAAGCTGGGACGAAAAGATCCCTTATTTTGGGCCTTCCGGACAGCACTCGGCAACAGGGCCGAAATCTATCAGTATGCTGTCAGATGGGATGAATGGAAAATGATTGCTTCGGAATCGCTCCACAAGACGTTGCTATACAATTTGGAGAAAGATCCGTACGAAACGAGGGAATTGACTACACAATTCCCTGGGATCGTATCTACACTAAAGGACTTCATCCGAGAAAAGAAAAACAGCATCAACAATGATCCGCTACGACCAAACTCACCACAAATAAAAGAAGTTACCATCCTCTATACTAATGATATAGAAAGTGTTTATGACCCTATCGATGCATATTGGAATGATACCATTCAAAAAATTGGTGGGATGGCGCAACTGGCACAGCTGATAGATCAGACCCGTGAGCAAGAAAAGTTGTCCTTTCTCTTTGATGCTGGTGACATCTTTACAGGTGCCCTTTCTAAGGTCACCTATGGTCAACTCCCTTTTGATATCTACAGCGCCATGGGCTATGAGTGTATGACACTGGGTAATCACGAATTTGAATACGGCTGGGAAAAACTATTGGAAAGCAAGCAGCGTGCCCGTTTTCCTGTTCTCAACGCCAACATCTTTTACAAGGGGACTGACATCAACTATGGCCAATCTTATACCATATTGGAAAAAGGAGGTGTACGAATTGGACTGATTGGTAGCATGGGGATAGAAGCCTTTAAATACACCATCAATCCTATTCACGTGAAAGAACTAGAGGTCCGTGATCCCATCCCTATTGTACAAAAATGGGTGGATCAATTGCGGTCAGAAGTGGATCTGATCGTAGTCTTAACGCATCAGAACAAATCCGCGCCCATGCAATCGGATAAAGAGGTAGACCCTAGCGCACAAAGAGGGTTTGACGAAGATTATGCCATGGCC
>ENA-UENX01000421-UENX01000421.1-marine-metagenome-genome-assembly--contig:-NODE-421-length-18535-cov-3.382986_pt1 | contig 18535 bp, 13 predicted proteins | sample MGYA00237875_ERZ529327 | MGnify/ENA primary metagenome ERZ529327 (study PRJEB26372, sample SAMN05368347) | marine metagenome | biome: cultured habitat; feature: ocean water; material: water; isolation... | reverse complement strand
CGTGTCTTTCCGCTATCGCTTGAGTCCACAGGCCTCGATTAAAGGTGGGTATAGTCGAACAGCCCAGTTCATCAATTTAATAGCCAATACCAATACACCTACCCCGAGCAGTCAATGGCAATTGAGTAATAAGAATATCCGGCCATTACGGTCTCACAACTTCTCGGTTGGGTATTTCCTTAATTCTCGAAACAACAATTGGGAATTCTCCACCGAAACCTACCTGCGCTATATCGATGATCTATTTGATTACCGAGACTTCGCAGAGTTAACCGCCAATGAATTCCTTGAAACGCAGTTACTTACAGGCATCGGAAGAGCTTATGGACTGGAGTTAAGTGCCAAGAAAAAACAAGGGCGCTGGGACGGATATCTGAGCTATACCCTGTCCAGAACCGAAAAACAGGTTGAAGGTATCAATCAAAAAAATTGGTTCCCCAGTAATTTTGATAAACCCCATGATGTAAGCCTGGTCTTTAATTTTCACGTCAATCGACGAAATACCTTAAGCTTTAATTTCATTTACGGGACAGGAAGGCCGACTACCGCACCAATCGGCTCTTATGTGGAAAGTAATGGTCTGGTTGTTCCCATCTACTCTGATCGCAATCAATTGCGGGTACCAGATTACCATCGCTTGGACCTAGCCTATACCCTGGGCAAAGGATACAATCTTACTCGAAAAATCAAGACCAGTTGGACCATATCCTTATACAATCTCTATAGTCGGCAAAATGCATTTTCCGTCTTCTTTACCCAACGTCCCTTCCAAGCCCCAGTGGCCAATAAGCTAGCCATCCTTGGAAATATCTTCCCAGCGCTCACCTTTAATTTTGAAACCTTATGATCCGGATCAAACAGTTCCAAGTGTACTTGGCCTCAGCCCTACTACTGGGCCTTTGGGGATGTCTAAGTGAAATTGACTTGCCTGCCCCTCCTTCTGACGCAGAGAATGTAGCTATTACAGCTACCTTGCGAAAAGACGAACCATCAGTGCTTGATGTACGAGTGGTACAGGTCGACAATTTCAGTGGCTTTAGTGCTCCAGTCCCCATTGATAACGCCATCATTTTTCTAAAGGACGACCAAGGGAATGAATCCTTCGTCCCTTTAAGGTTCTCTGGCCAATACCAACGTGTTTTAGAGGAAGGCGAAAGTGAGGTCGTTGTGGAGCCGGGGAGATCCTACCAGTTAGAAGTCAATCTTGGTCAAGGCCGCGTCTACACCTCCGAGTTAGAACAGCTCAGTGCTGTACCTGAGGCAACGGCTATAAACTACTCCGTAGAAACCCGCGAAGCTATTAATGAGACTGGGAATATAGTGGATCAGAACTTTGTGCGTTTCTTCATAGATACCCCCCTGCGCGTTAACGGGTCCAATTCGAAGGCGGTCCTCAAATGGGATATGGAAGGTGTGCATAAGATCGTGGAAAGCGTACCAGCAGATGTCCAAGTCCCCAACCAGCGGACCTGCTATGTATTCGAAGATCTTCAGTTGGAACGGCCTGTGGTCTTTAATGGCAATGAAAGTGGTAAAGAGGTCCTGCAAAGACAATTCATTATTGAAGAAAGAATCGATAGTCGATTTGCTCAAGGTTTTTACCTCGTGGTACGACAGCAGTCCATTACCGAAGGAGCCTTTGATTATTGGGAAAGCATCCGGAAGGTAGTGGATCGTTCCGGGAACTTCTTTGATGAGCCTCCTGGAAAGATCAGGGGAAACTTTTCAAACTTGGAAAATCCGGCTGAAGATGTCTTTGGGTATTTTAGTGCGGTTCAGGAAGATACGATCAGGTTATACATTCCGCCTTCCGCCTTAGGTTTGACGATTTTTCCGGAGTGTCCATCGACAATTCCAGCGGGACAAGACCCACCTCGTGCCTTCTGCTTTGATTGCCTGCTATTGAGGAATAGTACCACCCAAAAACCCGATTTCTGGATCGAATAGCCCTAAAGCACCGTAACTATGTCAACTAGATATTTTTCGCCTATACTATTGTTGTGTTTGTTTCTCATGCCCGCTGCAGATTTGCAGGCTGAGCAGCTACTGATCCAATTAGATAAGCCGTTTTACACAGCAGGAGATCCCATGGCTTACCAGCTATTTTTCCCAAAGAGTTTTCAAGGAAAAAATCTGGCGCTAAAAGTGGCTTTGTATCATCCTGATGGCCAAGTGGTCACCGAACATTTCCTCAAAACAGATGGCAAACTAGGAGCAAATGGACATTTGAAGATCCCGTATGATCTACCTTCTCAGGCTTATCACTGGTTACTGCTTGGCACGCAGAAGGACGGTAAAGAGCGTGTTAAATTAGGAGAATTATTGCTGCCGATTTACAATGACTTGTCTACTGCACCCGCTCCTACTCAACTACCTACACTCGCACCCAATGGGAAACCATCAAGTCAATTATCTGTGGACTTGAAACTCTTAAACCGAGAAACGAATCGTGGAGATAAGGTTCAGGCCATGATCGCCGTACAAGATCAGGCTGGCCAAGGGGTCGATGGTACACTTTCTATCACGGTTAAAGATGCATCACTATTGTCTATGGGTACCGATAGAGAACTTTCAACCTATCATCTGTCGATGCCAGACGGTGTTGCTGAGCTATTATCCGAAGAGATACATATACTGGGACAAAGCTTTGAGCTAGATGGGCAGACCTTCCAGTCCGCTATACTTTGCGCTTATATCCGAGAAGAGAATCAATTCTTTTGCACTAATTCTGAATCAGATGGCCGCTTCAGTTTAGTACTCCCAGAAATCCAGGGCATGCGTCATATTCAATTTATGGACTATCAAAGAAGCGATTTAAAAGTAAAGCTGTCCGATAATATTAGCCTTAATTCTGGAGTCCGAACTGACACCAAGCCTTCCCTGGCGACCTACCTCAATTGGAGTAGGCTTCGAAAAAAAATCTATCAGTTTTACGGAACAATTGAGTCCCCCATAAATGCCATTCCTGGCAAGCTTAAGGCAGAAATATTCAAACCTGACCAAAGGTTTGTAATGGCCGAATATACACCTTTTGAAGACTTAACTATCTTCTTCAATGAGATCGTTACTCCCTTCAAACTGAGGGAAAAGGGCAAACGCGGCTACGTGGCCAGAATGTTCAATCCCACTCAACAAATTAGGCAGTTCTACAAGGGAAGCCCAGTCTTCATAGTGGACGGTCATTTGACAAAAGATGCTAGTTTTATCTATCGCATCCCCATCGAGAAGATTGACACGATTGATCTCTACTTCTATCCACAATCTCTACAACCAAAATTTGGCCCGATTTCCAACAGTGGCATGGTTATCATAAAGACGAGCTTGAATCAACTAGATCTACCGACCACTGACGCCAATAACATCTTTACCGTGTCTTTACTGAAGGAATCATTCGCACGCTCAGAGATGGCCGCTGAAGCCCAGGAGCAAGTTAAAATCGGTCCTAATCTATTGTGGTTAGCCGATCAAGTTATCTCTCCTGCGGGTACCTATCAATTGGATTTTCAGCATGGGGATGACCTTGGGACCTTCCTCATTGAAATTGCCGTTCAATCGAAGGAGGGACAAACGGCTACCTATACCCAGTATTATGAGGTGGCTAAATAACCTCCCCCTATGATTTGATGATCTTACGTAGTTCAAAAGCACCTCGGTCATTTTGGAGCTTGAGCAAATAGTAACCAGTTGGCAGACCGGAAAGGTCTATTTCTGCTCTACCTTGAAAATTTCCTTGCCTTAGTGTCCTTCCAAATGCATCGCGCAGTTGAAAGGATAAGGAAGCCGGATAATCACTGCGGAGAAAAATATTGCCGCTGGTCGGATTGGGGAATACCTTCACGGGAAAGCTTCCTTCTCTTTGTTCCAATGAATTCACCAGCGTCGGATCAACATCAGTTATCTGAATATTATCAAACCATAGGCGTGCCCCTCCTAAAGCTCCTTGCTCCGCCACAATTTCTAAGAGGTCAATCCGCGACCAATCGAAAGCTCCAATTGGATTGTGCCAGGTGCCATCCCAAGCCCCGTGTTCTACAAAATCACTAAGCTTCAAATGCAGATGCTGCCAAGTATTATCCCAGTTGACTTCATCGTCAATGGTCATGCGGATGCGCCAAGGAAGATCGTCAGGCCCTTCAGAGTCCGTATCGATAAAGCGAATATCAAAGGAAGTACCCGGTGTATCTCCTTTGATGTAGAAATCCAGCGCAAAGTCTTGACTGACGAGATAAGATAAATCTCGATTGGGCTGGAAATCAAAGCTGATGGATTGATATTGATTGGCTCCGGTCCAGAATAGACTGTAATCGTCGTTATGGGCAGCTAGCTGATTGTAGAAATCTATTTCTCCTCCGCTATGACCAGCTGAAACGATCCGTTCACCGATAAAGTCGGAATACACGAAGAAGCCCACGGAATCAGGCTTTATTTCGAAAGGTGTTTGTTCTGGTACATTCATTCCCAGGGCTCCAACTAAATCCGTATTGAGATCATGCTCAAATAGTCCGCTTCCTCCTGATTCAAATAGTCCGAAACCACCATGGTAATCCCAGATCGTCCAAGCGATGTTTTTTTCTTCAAGGTATTGCCGAACCTGCTCATACCAAAAAACACGATCTGGCTGGCTACTATTCGGAATATACACTCCAAATTCACCGCAATAGATCGGGACGTTTCTAGCTTGTTGGAAATCAACAGCAATATCAATCAACTCCTTGACCTTACTAATGGTACCATCAGCATTATAATTATTAAAGGCCGACTGAATCCAACTCCCGTTCAGGGAAGCAGGGAAAGCCGGCATGTTTTGGGCGTCAAAAGGAAAAGGCACATCGGCTAGTGGGACCATTGATGGACTAACCCAGCTTGCTCCCTGGTGCGTGAATACAAAAGGATCGTAAAAGTGAAAGGTATAAAGCAAATTATCGTCCTCGTAAATGGGCATTACAGACAGATTGTTGTAGCTATTCCAGGAAGCAGGACCAACCACGATGGTATGCTTGTCATCTACGGTACGGATTACCTCCACTACCTCTTGTTGAATGCTATTCCACAGTTGATCAGATATTCCGTGTGGCTCGTTTAATACCTCGTACATCACGAAATCGGAGCGATCTTTAAAGTGAGTGGCCATTTGTTCCCATACCTTAATCAAAACATCTCCAATATTTGGGTCCGTATTCTCTGCAGGATCGAAGGTATGGTTATCCAAAATGAGATACATCTCCAGCTCCTCTGCCCAATCAACAGCCTGGTCCAAAAAATTCAAGAAGAGCGGATCCAAGGTATAGTTTGGTGCTCCATCTGTCATGAAATGGAGGTTTATCGGAAGTCGGATAACGTCACAGCCAAGTGACTGAATATTTTCAAAATCTTGCTTGTTGTATTTGGTTAGCTGAATTTGCTTAGCAGAGCCGACTTGAAACCAGTTGGTAAGATTTACCCCTTTGGTGAAGGGAGCGGTTTGCCCAAAGCCCGAAAGGCCGTAGATCAGCAAGATGGACAGGAATGTAATTCGCATAGATGAGTTTTAAGGTAGAATTTATCGGAGATACCGTAGACAGGTCGCCATGGCTTAATGGGACCTGCCTGGATAACATTGCCTAAATTAAGATATTAGGATAAACTCAGGCTAGCTAGGGTTCTTTTTTTTGGCCCAGCTTTCTTGTGGAGCTACTCTTTGCGCACCAGAATAGCCCAATCCGAACCTTCAGATGCCGGTGCTAATCCTAGGGAAACCATACCACCCCCTTCTACAGTTTGGATACTGCCCTTTTGTAAATCTCCTCCAGATCTCGGGTTGTACCAATCTATTTGAAAAGTGCCGGTTTGCTCGCGCAGATCCAAATTAACAGCCCCACCAAAAGGTAAATACACGGCGTAGATTTGCCCATCCTGTCCCAGGCAGTAATTCTGATCTCCCTGAGCCAGGGATGGTTTAGGCTCCATCTCCCCTATGTCTAAATGCGTGTTGAAGAAATGAAGAGCGTGTCTTGTAAAATCCCAAACTCTATCTCGGGATCTCCAATCTTCACACTGTAGATCATTATTGTGGTTGCGCCAGCCAAAGTACCAGTCTACTCCACCGCCTCCAGCCATCAGATTGCCCCAAAGTACTTCGGCCCTTACACTATCCTGATTATTGTCGAGGCGATCATCAGGATCTACTCCTCGGGAATGGTGTCCAATCTCATCAATGGTGATTATCCAAGGCTTTTCGGTTTGGGCAGATTTAGCCAGCCAATTCCTCGTATCCATATAGGAAGTCGACCGGTTGGCAATTTGCATAGACATGCCATCTAGGTATGGGAATCCCAACAAGGGATCAAAGAGTTCATCCTTTTCATGTTGTTGCGAGTGAGTATGAATGACAAGATAGTTCTGATAAGGATCGTGTGTCTTAAGATATTTTGCCATCGCCTTTCGCTGTTCATTGCTTTGTCCATTGGGAGTCCAAGGCGCAGGGCCGTTTTCTTCTCCTAAATTCCAGGTTACCTTCATATGATGAGCAAAGCGTGCGATTAACTCCCGATAATATAGCTTACGCTCTAATTTGGTATCGCCATCATCTAGGAGCTTCTCATTCTCTGTCTCCTGGGTAACCATATGGATCATCAAGCCCAGTTGATCCATATGATCGAATATGATTTCCCATTGATCCAGCTTACTGCAATCAAATCGATATCGTTCATCATACCCGGTGTATGGCCAAACATCCTTACCATCCCCTCCGATATTCATGGTCAGAAAATACACCGCATTCATACCCTTATCAGCCAGGTAATTCAGTGCACCAATCATACCCTTACCTTTATCTGCCTGCCAAGTTGGATCTCCGTCCTTCCAGTCTTGAACATGCGGCGCATAGGTATGTAGACCATCCTTAGCAGTCGCTTCGCCGTCCCGCTCTTCGGGCAATTCTCCCCTTTCTGTACCATCGAAGTCTCGAAAGGCCAAGAAGTTTTCGGGACTCCCTGCCCCTCCCTTGAGAAAGATTCGCTTGGAATCGTGATATTGTAGATATTGATCCTCTCCGACTATCAGCCTTCCTTCCTCTCCTGCCTTTGGGCTGCTGACCTGCACAATACCTTCTGCCCCATCAAAGGCAAGGGGTTCGCCAGCATCGGGGTCATCAGAAATCGCAATTTCATTCCCTTTTCTAAAGGAAGCTTTATAACGCCATTCCCCCTCCTCATCCGGCCGAAAGCGCACTTGCCAGATGTTTCCAGATGTACTGCTGGATTCAGCTGCATCACCATCGGCAGCATAGAAACCGGAGAGCACAATACTCCGATCATCCTTCGTAAAGGTTACTTGGAGACGATAATTTAAGAATGGATTATCCGCTGCATCTTCACTTGTTTCCGGTCCCTCAAAAGAAAGGGTAAGTTTGTCCCACTTCTGCAGCTCGAAATGTTCAGTATTTCCGTTCGGATTGCAGGAAAGCAGCAGTGTAATTATAGCAAGAAGCCAGAAGCTTGGGCTAAAGAGGGTTTCTTCTTTCATTGGTCAGTTTTTGTTTTGGCGCGATTACCTCGTCAATGAAAGATATACAACCATTTCCAGATAGACAATACTTCGGGCACTGCTAATTTTACTCTCGTTGTCTTATTAAATGGAGTCGAAATTTAATCTGTGATAATCAGTACCAGCTGGCTGCTCCATTTGGATCAATCCCAAATAGCAAGTTGGCTCGAAAATGAACATGCTAAACGCGCTGATTTAAAGACAGGCTTGAGAATCGCAGGCCAAACTAGGCGGTCTGGCCGCCATCAATGGCTAAGCTTTGGCCCGTTACAAAGCTTGATTTTTCGTCACACAACCAAAAGATTCCGTTGACAATATCTTCTACCTGGCCAAACCGGCGCATGGGGATAGTTTTAACCAATTTATCAGCCAAATCTTTTTGCTCACCTACCAGTGCCGCTACCATGGGTGTTTCGGTGAAAACCGGGCAAACCGCATTAACGCGAATACCATAGCGAGCATATTCTAAGGCCGCCGTTTTCGTCATTCCAATCACGGCGTGCTTACTCGCCGTATAGGCAATCGTCATGGGCAGCGCTCGCATTCCAGCAATGGAAGAGACATTGACTATGCAGCCTGATCCTTGCTTGCTCATGATCTTCAATTCCTCTCGCATGCAATAGAACACACCGGTCTGATTGATCGCAATGACCTGATCCCATTCGGAGATGTCGTAATTGGAAGTAGGAACGCGATTCCCCCCGATACCGGCATTATTCAAGGCGATATCCAAGCGACCGAACTGAGAAACCGTTTCATCCACCAATTCTACCACAGCTCGATAGTTGGCCACATTGCATTTCTTGAAAAAGGCGGTTCCACCGGCACGTTTGATCTCTTCCACAGTGCCCCTGCCCCCATCTTCATTGATATCCGACACGGCAATCTTTGCTCCAGCTTCCGCAAATGCTAATGCTGCAGCTTTTCCGATTCCAGAGCCCGCTCCGGTGATCAAAACACTCTTATCTTTAAAGCTCATACCTTGTTTTTTAACTGATCTGTATCACGATTTTACCTTTCACTTTCCTATCCATCATATCCTGTAGGGCCTGCGGAACATCGGCCAAGGGATAGACCTTGTCTATGTGAGGCTTGATTGTCCCAGCCAAATACCATTGAATTAGCTGCTGTGTGTTCGCTAGATTATCTGCTGGGAACTTCATCGCGAAATTACCCCAAAACACCCCTACAATTTGACAACCTTTTAAAAGCGGCAAATTCAATGGTATTCGCGGAATATCTCCAGCAGCAAAGCCGACTACAAGAAATCGTCCTTCCCAAGCCATACCTCGCAAAGCTGCTTCAGAGTAGGATCCGCCAACCGGATCATACACTACGTCTACCCCCTTCCCTTCGGTCAGTTCCTTGATTCTTTGCTTTACGTCCTCCTTACTATAGTTGATTACTTCATCTGCCCCGTAGGACTGACACAAGGCGAGTTTTTCATCTGTAGAAGCCGCGGCAATTACTTTTGCGCCCATCAACTTACCCAGCTCAACAGCGGTAAGGCCAACCCCTCCTGCTGCCCCTAGAACCAAGAGCGTCTCTCCCTCCTTGAGTTTTGCTCGATCTTTCAAGGCATGATAGGAGGTTCCATAGGCCATCATAAAGGAAGCTGCCATCGGAAAGTCCATGCCGGGCAATTTGGGAAAACATAGTTTTTCAGAAGCAGCTACCTCCTCGGCATATCCTCCCCATGGAATCATTCCAAATACTTCGTCCCCTACTTTGAATCGTTTCGCGCCTTCTCCTACCGCCTTCACAACCCCAGCAATGTCACTGCCCGGCGAAAAGGGCATTGGTGGCTTAAACTGGTACTTTCCTTGGATAATTAAAGTATCAGGGAAGTTCACACCACAAGCTTTGATCTCTACAATGATCTCCCCCTTTTTAGGAGTGGGTGAAGGCACCTCTTCTAAAGAAAGGCTTTCTGGTGGACCGTATTCTTTGCACAATATTGCTTTCATAATCTGGTTTTAATCCGCGTATAAACTGTTGATTTCGTTGGCATATTTCTTTCTGATTACTCGTCTTTTCAGCTTCATGGTGGGCGTGAGTTCAGCCTCTGCCCCATCAGGATGAACGGGGAGCCACTCCTTCGGTACTAACTTGAACTTCTTGATCTGCTCAATATGGCTAAAGTTAGGATTAATCTGATGAACAATAGTTTGGTAGTGTTCAAGCACCTTAGGGTTCGTTACCACTTCTTCTATGTTACTCCAGGCAATGTTCTCGCGCTGACACCAATTTTGCAGGGCTTCCGGAGCAGGCACAATCAGGGCAGAAACGAACTTCTTTTGCTCTCCTACCACCATCATCTGCTCGATCAAGAATTCTTCCTTGAAGCGGTTTTCTATTGGGGCCGGTGCTACATATTTGCCTCCAGATGTTTTCAAGAGCTCTTTCTTTCGGTCCGTGATCTTAAGAAATTCTTCGCCTGATGGACCTTTCACGAACTTCCCAATATCCCCCGTTTTAAACCAGCGGACTCCCTCTATCTCTTTAAATACTTCAGCGGTTTTCTCGGGCTTATTGTAGTATCCCATCATCACATTTGGGCCGTTGGCTAGGATTTCGCCTTCGCCAGCACGGTATTCCCCTTCTGTATCATCAATAATCACTTTGATACCGGGCAGGATCGGTCCAATACAACCAATTTTTGCTCCTCCTTCACGAAAACGCCCGAAGCATAGACCAGGCGAGGTCTCCGTAAGACCGTAGCCTTCCCGGATTGGGATACCAGCGGCAGAGAAAACGCGGGCAATCTTTGGGGGAAGCGGCGCGGCGCCAGAAAGAATACCTTTCACGTTGCCCCCTAAAGCCTCTCTCCACTTACTGAAGACTAGTTTATCAGCAAGGTTGCGTTGCATGCCAGCTAATCCACCATACTTCTTATCATAATCGAAATCATCCGTTAGGGATAATGCCCAGAAAAAGATTCTGCGTTTCATTCCCGTTAAGCCATCGCCAGTGGAATAAATCTTTTCATAGACTTTTTCTAGTAGGCGAGGTACCGTATTAAAGAAGTGTGGTTTCACTGCTTGAATATCTCCATCCGGTCCACCTAGATTATCTGTTCCGGTGTAGTAAACATTGATCCCAGCATAGGTCTGCAAATAGGTAGCTGTGCGTTCAAATATGTGGCAGAGCGGTAGGAAACTCAGAACGCGATCACCAGTTGTATACGGGATATCGCCAATTGCGCAAAGCGTGTTGCTAACGATATTTCGATGAGAAAGCATCACACCTTTTGGTTTACCGGTCGTACCAGAGGTATAAATTAAGGTAGCCAATTCGTTCGGGTCTACCGCTGCCTTCAATCGATCCACCTCTTCTTGGCCTTCCTCTGAAAAGAAATCCTTCCAATAGGGCTTTTGTGGATCTTGATCAAAAGTATATACCTCTTTTAGACTGGGAACGCTCGGTTGGGCAGCTCGCACCTTGTCGTAAAGATCTCCGATTCCAACTACCGCAAACTTGACTTCAGCATCATTGAAGATATACTCGTAGTCATCTGGGCTGATGGTCGGGTATACCGGTACATTGATGGCTCCAATTTGGGCGATCCCGATATCGAGAAATACCCATTCTGGTCGGTTTTTGTAGATGGCGGTGGCAATCTTGTCTCCTGGCTTTACACCGAGTTTTAGCAAACCTCTACTTACTTGGTTACCAATCTCGATCGCATCATCGGTACTATAACTAACCCAATTCCCATGCTCATCCCTGGCATTATAGGCCTTTGCCTGTGGATGATTTGCTTTCTGGTAATAAATAAAATCAAATAATCTAGTGGGTTCCATATGGAGTTGAAGGCTTTACTTGGACCTAATCCCTGCACAACTTGTTGGGAAAAGTGCCAAAAAATTATTTGTTGAAAGGGTAATCGAATCCAATTTTCACGGCACGAAAGATATCTAATTCGGTTTGATTTTTTGGCGTTTCCTACAGGTGTATTCCAGAAATTTACACACAAAAACACCTCAATCGATATAGCGCAACTCTTCTATGCCTAGGCGAAGAAAAAAGGCAGCCAGTCTGTCCCAATTGGAACAAATCTAGCCGCCTTTGTTTTTTGTAAATGGCAGGTAAAACAAGTGTGCTGCCATGGACTTATATCATAAAAACTGATCGTTGTCTTAGGCTATCAATTCTTTCTCCTTCAGAATCGTTAGCATATCCCCACTCATTAGAATGTCAGCCAAACCAGTCGTTCTGGATAATTCATACTTATAGAAAAACTTCATCGTATGAATATTGCTTTCGTAGAAATCGGTGGTGTAGCTACCCTGACCAGTTACCAAGGCTTCTTTGGCTACAGTTGCCAACTTGAGCCACTGCCAAGCAATCACGATGGTTCCCATGAACTCCATGAAGATGGTAGCATCCGCCAAGAATTCCTGATACTGACCTTTCATCGCATAGCCCAAAAGATGAGTTAGCACTTGCTGACTAAGCTGCATCTTATTTCCTAAGGCAGTAGCATATGGCTTCAACTCATCGTAGGTCATTGCTGCCTCGATGGCCTCTTGCATTTCAGCCACCAACAGCTGCAATGCACGACCATTATTCATGGTGATTTTTCTAGCTAAAAGGTCTAAAGATTGAATACCTGTAGTACCTTCATACAAAGAGAAAATGCGAATATCTCGGTAGTACTGTTGCAGTACAAAATCTGTACAGAAGCCATATCCACCCAGAATCTGTAAACCGTTATCAATGGACTTCCGGCCTTTCTCTGAAGGATAGGTCTTAGTGATTGGCGTTAACAGTTCCAGCAGCAAGTGATACTTTTCTTTCTCCTCACCCTCAGTCACTCGTGAAAGATCATGATATAGGGCAGATTGTAAAGTGAGACTTAATGCACCCTCATAAATGGCTTTCTGAGAAAGCAACATACGACGAACGTCTGGGTGATTAATAATCAAGGTCTGCTCAGCATCTACATTCTTCTTGCCATCGTTTTCGATCTTGCGGCCTTGTGGACGCTCGTTGGCATATTGCAAACTAGCGTGGTAAGCTGCACTAGCAATCGCTACAGCACCTCGTCCAACGCCGATCCTAGCCTCGTTCATCATCTTGAACATATAGGTAAGTCCCCGATGCTCTTCTCCTACTAGCCAAGCTTTGCAATCATCTTGCTCGCCGAAAACCAAATGCGTAGTACAATATCCTTTCTGTCCCATTTTCTGGAAGTCCCCGGCAGTTTGTACGTCATTGCCCTCTAGTCCACCCTCCGTGATACGGTTTTTGGGTACGACGAAAAGAGAAATCCCCTTGGTTCCTGATGGTGCTCCTTCGATACGAGCTAGAAGTAGGTGAATTACATTTTCACAGTATTCATGATCTCCACCAGAAATAAAGATCTTCTGACCTTTAATCTTGTAGCTTCCGTCCTCTTGTGGATAAGCAGTAGTGGTGATATCAGATAAGGAACTACCAGCCTGTGGCTCCGTCAAACACATGGTACCACCCCATTTTCCGTCAAACATCTTCGGGGTGTAAGTATCCTTAAGCTCCTGGCTTCCATAAGCCAAGATCAAACCAGCAGCACCGGTAGTTAAGCCGATGTACCCTGGCAAGTGATTGTTGGCAGCTTCCATGATATAATTGGCAGCCTGGAAAGCCAAACCTGGAATCTGCATCCCGCCATTATCATAGTCAAACACCCCACCGATCATGCCAAGCTCTCCTCCCTTCTCCATCATAGTTTTCACCTGTGGATGCACTATAATCTTACCATCCTCATATCGAGCTGGTTGTTCATCCATTTCTCTGAAGCAGCTGAATAATTCTTGGTCAGAGAAGTCCTTGATAGAATCCAAGAAGATGTTTACTGATTCCTTATCAAAATCTTGGTAATGCTCATATTCCAGCAGTTCTTCTAGTTTAAGCACATCAAAGAGCTGAAAGCGGAGCGTGTCCATATTCATGTACTTTTCCATAATCTTGTATTTCTTTTATAATTAGAACACGTTCTATTTTCCAGCTAATTTATAGAAAAAAGAATTATTCTTCAAAAAACTAGAACATGTTCTAAATAAAAAGTAATATTAGGTTGCAAATTGTAGGGTATGAAGCGCAAAGTGCACGAAAAAGAAGTCAGGAAGAAGATTATTAAGACGGCTCGTCAGTTGTTCTTGGAACAGGGGTTTCATCAGACGACGATTCGACAGATCACTCAGAAATCAGGTATCAGTACAGGTACCCTATACCATTTTTACCAAGATAAAGAGGATATCTTTTTTCACATTGCTGACGAGACTTTTTTGAAGGTTATCGAAAAGTCGGAAGAGATGGTGCCAGATCACCGAATCTTTCTCAGACTGGTCTGTGAGGTGGCTGTACACATCCAAGCCTTTATTAGCGGTAAGAACATGGCAGAGTTGTACACCATTGCCTATGGTTCCTATAGCATTTCGGAGGAAGTGATGCGAAAGCAACACATTCGCATTGCTAACATTTTAGAATCTAGAGGATTGAAAGATCAAGCTGATGTGGAGTTCATTTCCTTAACCCTAAAAGGTTTTCTTCACGCCTTAGCGCTCAAATCAATGCATGGAGAGGAGTTGGACCCTCAAGTGATCATCCCTCAAGCAGCGCGCCTCCTACTTACCTTATTTAAGATCGATGACAATCAGCAAAAGGAGATTCTCATGAGCTTGGAGGCTTTGCCGATTTATATCAATGTCATGTAGCCCAAAAAGGATTGAGATCTTACATCATTTACTCCTTGGCACCATCTAGATTTCAAAAAGAATCCCTTTCTGTGCCAATGACTGGTATTTATCACGGTCGAATTTATACAGAAAGGCTCCTTTCTTTGATCCTAACTTATCCTTCTCATCCAATTTCTCCAGAATATTCATACTCAGGATCTTTCTGCGAAAATTACGCTTATCCAAGGGGCGTTGATAAATACACTCATAAAGAATCTGCAGTTGCGGAATAGTAAATTTCTCGGGTAAGAGTTCAAAGCCGAGGGGCTGATATTTGGCCTTTCGGCGCAGCTTTTGAATGGCGATATCTACCATTTCATTATGATCCAATACTAAGGCGGGAATCTGATCATAATCGAACCACTTTGCCCCGTGTCGCTCTACCAAGTCAACATCATATTCGCCAATTCGGATCAGGGCTGAGTAAGCGATCGAGAGTACTCTGGCTCCTGGATCACGCCCTACTTCTCCAAAACATCCCAGCTCCTCCATATACACATTCTCTAAACCTGTATATTCTTCCAATACCCTGGCAGCAGCGTGATTTGCCCCCTCCTCCTCTCGCACAAAGCTTCCAATCAGAGACCATTCACCAGCCAACGGATCTACCTTCCGTTTAAATAGAAGCAACTTAATTGTATTATCGTCAAAACCGAAAATAATGCAGTCCGTTGCTACTAAAAGCTTTTCCTGCCCATCATAAAAAGTATGACTCATAGTCTCAATTGATAGAAAAAAGGTCCGAATAATTTCCTAATCTCCAAAATAAGTGTTTTTTTTACACTTATAAAAGGATTCAAAGTTTACGTTTCATACATATCGATTGAAAGGGCAATTACCTCCAGTAATTGCTTTTTTTTGAATGCCTAAACCACCATTCTATGCAAGCCTTACAGTTTGACGAGGATCCTCACCATAGACTCAATATTTTGACTGGCGACTGGGTATTGGTTTCGCCGCACCGGACCAAACGTCCCTGGCAAGGGAAAATGGAGAAACCAGCACAAGGAGAACGGTTGGAATACGATCCCAACTGCTATTTATGTCCGGGGAACACTAGGGCGGGCAACATCACCAACCCGGACTACAAAGATGTATTCATATTTACCAATGATTTTGCCGCTTTGTTGCCCCATACTTCTTCAGCTAGCTACCAGAATGGACTTTTACAAGCTAAGGGAGAGCGAGGGATCTGCCGCGTCATGTGCTTCTCCCCTAATCATGCCTTAACGCTACCCGAGATGGAACTCAGCGCCATTCGTAAGGTAGTTGATCTTTGGCAAAAAGAGTATTTAGATCTTGGTAGTAAAGATTTCATTCAACATGTGCAGATTTTTGAGAATAAAGGCGCCATCATGGGGTGTAGTAATCCACATCCACATGGACAAATCTGGGCACAGGGAAGCATTCCTCAGGAGGTAAGGAAGAAAACAGATCGGCAATTGGAGTATTGGCAAACGCATGGGCAAAGCCTACTGGGAGATTACTTGAAACAAGAATTGGAAGCAGGGGAAAGAATTGTATTGGAGAATGAGGATTTTGTAGGTTTAGTACCCTTCTGGGCGGTTTGGCCCTATGAATTGATGATCGTACCGAAAAGACACATCCAACATATTGGGGAGATGACAACAACTGAAAAGGACAATTTTTCAGCCATGCTAAAGGGCTTGACCATTCGTATGGACAATCTCTTCGAAACATCCTTCCCCTATTCTTCTGGTATGCATCAGAGCCCGACAGATGGCGAGGATCATCCGGAATGGCACTTTCACATGAGCTTTTATCCTCCTTTGCTACGCTCAGCTACCGTTAAGAAATTTATGGTAGGATACGAGATGTTTGCTACCCCACAACGAGATATCACCGCCGAACAAGCTGCAGAAAAATTCAGGAGCCTGCCGGCTGTCCATTTCCGTGAGGCTACCATGCAAGTATAAGCAGCCATAAAAGACTAAGAAAAAAACGGGGGGCATGATAATCATCATGCCCCCTTTATCTTTCTTATGGAAATTTTCTCTGTTTATCCTAAACCACTATCCCTCAAACCCCTGCACACCGTTCACCGTAGTGTATTTAAAGCTCAACTTTTGGTCAGGATAAATGTATTTGAATGCGGATTGTACCATCAAGGTGCCCTCATGGAAGCCGCATAAGATCAACTTCAGTTTACCAGGATAGGTATTGATATCGCCAATCGCATAAATCCCTTCAACATTAGTACTGTAGTCTCGAGTATCTACCTCAATCGCATTCTTGGTAATGTTCAATCCCCAATTAGCGATCGGACCTAATTTAGGTGATAAACCAAATAAGGGAATGAAATGATCGGTGGGTTTCACAATCTGTCCCTGCTTCGAATGCTTAATAACCACATCGGTTAGTTTACCATTCCCATTCAGTCCAATGGCTTGCGAATCGGTCATTAAGGAAATACGACCAGATTCCGCCAATTCTACCACTTTCTCAACAGAGTCTGGCGCTCCTCGGAAAGACTGGCGTCGGTGAATCAAGGTAACTTCTTCCGCTACATCAGCCAAGAAAATGGTCCAATCCAAGGCAGAATCTCCTCCACCGGCAACCACTACCCTCTTATCACGGTATACCTCAGGATCCTTGATAATGTACTCAACCCCTTTGTCTTCGAAACGAGCCAGGTTATCAATCGGTGGCTTACGAGGTTCGAAGCAGCCTAAGCCTGCCGCGATGCTGATTACTGGCGCTTTGATCTTAGTCCCTCTATTCGTAGTAAGGATAAAGTCTCCGTCTTCTGCCTTTTCGATTTCTTCCGCTCTCTCTCCCAAGGTAAAACCCGGCTTAAATGGCTCGATCTGCTCCATTAAGCGATCTACCAATTCTCCAGCTAGGATGGAAGGATAACCAGGAATATCATAAATCGGTTTCTTTGGATAAATTTCAGACAACTGCCCTCCTGGTTGAGGTAAGGCATCCACCAAGTGGCATCTGAGTTTTACTAGGCCAGCTTCAAAAACCGTAAACAAGCCCACTGGGCCGGCACCAATAATTAATATATCCGTCTGGATCATTTTACTTAGATTTTCGTTGATGAAAACAATCCCAAGTTTTCAAACCTGCTCCGATTAAAAAATGACTTTTGACAGTCTACGATCTGATCCTTGCCACCAAGTTCCAAATACATGCAGGTTTCCGGAACTGCTTAATTGCTAAAAGATTACAAAATTATAGATTAAATGGTTGACCAACCTCCTCAGATTGTCATAATCCCAAACTGGAGGAGTGTCGATTATTGCTCTTTCTTCACAAAGTAAGATGGATGTAAGCCACATTCTTTTTGGCTAGATCCTTTCCAGCGGCCGTCTCTACCACTGCCTTTTTGCGTACAATGCGTGCAGCCAATAGAACCAAAACCTTCTTGCTCAAGCGGGTGTCTTGGTAAGTCAAATAGGTCCATGTAGTACAAGAACTCTCCTTCGTTGATATCCACTATTGGGTGGAACTTAATGATATCACCTTGTTGCTCGAACACATTCAGATGAGATCGGAATTCAGTCTGATAAGACATCAGGCCAGATACCCAGATTTCATGTTGTGCCTTAATAGGCTCTAGGGGAGCTACTTTGTTAATGCTGCAACACATACGACGATGCTCAACCCACCATTCTTCCTCTCTGGTGAGCATATTCTGCTCGATATCGGGAAAAATATCAATGACTTTCAGGTCAAGTCGCTCGGTGAGTTGCTTTTTGTAAGCAATCGTCTCTTTGAAGTGATAGGTAGTGTCAAGAAAATGGACTACCTGAGCTGGTCTAATTTGGCTAAACCAGTGCAGTAAAAAGACTGATTTAGTACCAAAAGATGAAGTCAGCAAAACATCTTCCTCCGCGAAATACTCATAGAGTTTTTCAATCCTTTCTTGAAAGGTCAAAGGAGTGAAAATGTCATTCAGTTCATTAATGCTCAAGGCTGGCAACTGGCGCGTTTGCTGACTGGTGTTGTGATAGGTAGTCATTCTGATCTGTTGTTTTAATAGATTTTTTATCTTGATACCCCCAGCTGGTCTTGGTCCAGAGGCGCTCATTGATGTAGTAAATGAGGAATTTGATCACGAAATCAAGTACACCGATCTGGCCGGCAATCTCTAAGCTCCCCGTGAATGCATAGGCCAATGTGAAGGTGGCTACAGTAGCGGAAGTGCGATAAGTGATTGCTTTAATCACGCTTCTTTTTTTGCCTTCGCGTACAGTTTTTTTCGACATGGTTCCGAATTCATTTTTTGCTTGAAACATAGATTTCTCAGGGCGACTCAAGGTTCG
>ENA-UENX01000420-UENX01000420.1-marine-metagenome-genome-assembly--contig:-NODE-420-length-18546-cov-3.722627_pt1 | contig 18546 bp, 11 predicted proteins | sample MGYA00237875_ERZ529327 | MGnify/ENA primary metagenome ERZ529327 (study PRJEB26372, sample SAMN05368347) | marine metagenome | biome: cultured habitat; feature: ocean water; material: water; isolation... | reverse complement strand
GGCCGATGGATATCCATCGGCCTTTTTTATTTACAGCTTCTTGAGCAACAATAGCGACTTATCTCACCTGCTCTTTCTGTAGTCTGACAAAGTGTTCGACGTCATTCCAGTCCACTACTCCCAGTAATTCCTCCCCTTCATAGACTGGTAGAATCTCATAATCCTCCTCTTGCATCAATCTGATAACCTTCATCAGATTGTCTTCCTTCGCTACTGATTCATATTCAGAAATAACCAGTGAAGCCACCCTCTCCTCCTCTTCTGAGGGATGATGCTCCATTAGGACTGGAGAAGTAAGCACCCCTTTTAGCTGTTCAGAACGATCAAATACTAAAAAGTTCTTTTCAGATCCCTCTCTCCATTGCTGTACAATTTCACTTAAGTTTTGATCCAGATAAATCCGCGTAAAACGTGGTCGCAAAATATCTTGTACGCTGAAGGAATGTAAACGACTATCCAACTTCACATATCTGTATTCCATACTTGCGCTGATGAAAATGAAGAGCCCGATGACCCCCATTAACCAATTGTATTGTGATACACTAAAAAGGACGATTAGTGCCGCAAAACCTTGTCCTAGAAAAGTGGCAATCCTGGTAGCTCCAAGCTTATTCATACGCATACTCAGCAAGGCCCGTAGTATTCGCCCTCCATCCAAGGGGAAGGCAGGTATGAGGTTGAACAGCGCTACCAAGAAATTTAGTAAGACAAAACCAATGATGAAGCGCTCATCCATATCTAAACGGAGGAAGGTATTACCATTGGGATTGCCAAAAAACTGCGGTAAGTGGGCCAATTTTTCAGCCGGAACCCAATATAAAAATGGTAAAGCACAGACTGCTAGGATTACATTGACGATTGGACCTGCCAGAGCCACAAACAATTCCTTCCTCGGTTGCTTCGGCATTCTTTCTAAAATGGCTTGTCCTCCGATCGGTGATAGCATAATCTGTAAAGTCTGCACGCCATATCGTCGAGCCATAAAAGCATGTCCCAATTCATGCAAAAGAATACAAATGAAGACCGCTAAAACAGAGATGAACATCCAGATCGCTCGTTGCCCACGAAAGTACTGCCAATCTGGAATTCCCAGATATACTAGCCAGCCAATGACCAACACGAAGGTCCAATGTAGGCGGATGGGAATACCCCAGATCTTAGCAATTTGGATGGATGTATGCATATATCTTATAAAGATGCAAAAAACATAAAAAAAGGCGTTATGGGATGGTATAAAGGATTTTCAAGCCGGTACACTTTTAACCCTTACAACTTCTCCCTCACGCCTTGTTTTAACGAAAAATCGTAAACTTTGGATGAGTACTTTGGATAATTTTTATTTTTCTTAACGAACTAGCCGTTCCTTTTATATCAGAACAGAAACTAGTTCCCAGCTTTTGTCTCTACACATGTACACCGGGACCTGTCACCGGAATGTACAATTGTCCTTTCAATAAGTTTCTTGACATAACGATGCGCTGAACCTCAGAGGTTCCCTCGCTCTACGTGATATTCCTTTACGAAACCATATCCACCATGCACCTGAACCGCTTCAACAGTATGCTTCATAGCGGCTTCTGAGGCGAAGAGTTTAGCCATGGAGCTAGCCGAACTATAGTCCATCCCTTGATCCTTCAACCAGGCTGAGCGGTACACCAACATCTTGGCAGCCTCGATATCTTTAAACATATCAGCTAGTTTGAAAGCAATAGCCTGATGTCTAGCAATTGGCTTTCCAAAAGCTTCTCTTTCCTTGGCGTAAGCCACCGACAGCTCATAAGCACCTCCCGCGATCCCGAGCGCCTGAGCCGCGATCCCAATACGTCCACCAGTCAAGGTCTTCATGGCAAACTTGAAGCCAAATCCGTTTTCGCCGATTCGATTCTCTTTAGGTACTTTCACATCGGAATACATGATTGTGTGAGTATCCGATGATCTAATACCCAACTTATCCTCTTTTGCGCCGACGCTCACTCCTTCCCAGTCTGATTCTACTATGAATACATTGATGCCTTTATGTCCTAGATCTGCATCTGTTTGAGCAATAACCAAATGTACCTTGGAACTTCCTCCATTGGTAATCCAATTCTTAGTACCATTTAACAAGTAATGATCTCCCATGTCCACTGCTGTAGTCCGTTGACTGGTGGCATCACTTCCTGCTTCAGGTTCGGACAAGCAAAAAGCACCAATCCACTCTCCAGTGGCCAGCTTAGTCAAGTACTTGGCTTTTTGAGCCTCCGTTCCATAAGTTTCTAGCCCCCAGCAAACTAAGGAGTTGTTGACCGACATGATTACGGAACAGGAATTATCAATCTTGGATATTTCTTCCATGGCCAGTACATAGGAAATCGTGTCCATTCCTCCGCCACCATACTCTGGTGATACCATCATTCCCATAAACCCTAATTCTCCCATCATACGTACCTGCTCCGTAGGGTATGCCATAGTGCTATCACGTTCAATGACGCCAGGCTTTAGTTCTTTCTGCGCAAACTCTCTTGCCGCCTCCTGCACGGCTAGTTGCTCTTCATTTAGGGCAAAAAACATATTGAGGGATTTTATTGGTTAAAAGGCATCAGTGCTACACATTTATCTAAACCAGTATCTATCGTGAATCCTATCTACGCAGCTGAAAACCTAAAACAGTTTATAAAAAATTAAATTTGAATTTAGCGAATTTACGCTAAGATACGTTTTTTTTACTTGCCTTGCCATCCACAATTGTCAATTTGGCGCAGGAAAGTCAGCATTAAGGAGACATATCCACGGCTTAAGGACATGTTTACAGAAGCATGACATTGATACATATGTGACCACTTATATTTGTAACTGTCACGGACCGCCTATTTTCGGAATCAAAGGAATCATGTTATCACATCTAAAAATTTTGACCGTCACGCATAAACGTACCAACCTCAATGAGATTGGTAATTTCGTGATAAAGTCAAACAACTCTGAAGAGTTGAAATCCAGGTTAGAAAAGTTGAAGCAACAATTCGAATTAGATGAATTGTTGTACGTATCTACCTGTAACAGGGTGATGTACATGTTTACAACTGGCCGAGACATTGACTCCACCTTCACCAGTCATTTCTTCCAATCCGTTAATTCAGACCTGTCTCTATCCACTATTGAAAAGATCGATGAAATTGTTTTCAGCCTAGAAGGAGAAGAAGCTATGGAACACCTCTTGGATGTTGCGGCTTCTATTGATTCATTGGTAATTGGAGAGCGTCAGATATTAGGTCAAATGCGAGAAGCCTATGAGCTATCTCGCCAGTGGGGTTTATCTGGTGATTTAATTAGAATAATTTTTCAGCAAGCTGTTCAGGCGGCAAAATCAGTGTACGCAAATACAAGGATTGGTGATAAACCCGTTTCCATTGTCAGCTTAGCGATACAGAAGTTGTTGAAAAGTAATCTGCCAAAGGAAGCTCGTATTCTATTGATTGGCGCGGGGCAAACCAATGCATTGGCTGCCAAATTTTTAGCCAAACATAACTACCATAATGTGGTTGTCTTCAATCGGAGCTTGGACAAAGCGCAAAAGATTGCGAAGAATTTAGGAGGGAAGGCGCTACCACTGCAAGACCTAAGCAGCTACAAGGATGGCTTCGATGCCATGATCGTTTGTACTGGGGCGACAGAAGCCATTATTCAAGAAGATCTATACAGAAGTCTACTAGCTGGTGAGACTGACGAAAAGGTAGTTATTGACTTGGCTATTCCGAACAATGTTGCCAAGGACGTAGTAGAAACATTCCAGATCAACTATATCGAGATAGAAGGTCTTAGACAACTTGCCAAAGAAAACTTAGCTTTCCGGGAACAGGAAATTGTCAAAGCCAAGAAACTTCTAGTGCAATTTCAGCAGGATATGCCAAGTCTGATTCAACAGCGAAAGCTGGAATTGGCCATGCGACAAGTGCCTGAGGCGATCAAGGCTGTCAAGAGTAAAGCCTTAAATGAAGTCTTCCAAAAGGAAGTCGAAACGCTAGATGATTCCACTCGTGAGCTCCTTGAGAGAATGTTAACCTACATGGAAAAGAAATGCATTGGCATTCCCATGAAAGCAGCTCGAGAACTTACGCTCCAACAGTAGATTTCCCTACAACATTACAGCAAGTAGATAAACTAACAATAGGCCACCGATTCTTAGAATCAATGGCCTACCTCAAATTTTAGCGTTTTTTCATACTAGAACTAAGTGTGATAATATATACTTAACTGATGGCTTTCTTGACGCCAAGCGGAATACTCTCCTCAGCCAGTTGTACTCTTCCTCTTCTGCTTTTCACCTTACCCATTACAAAAGAGACAATACTAAACCCTATCAAGCCAGCTCCCACGATAAACAAATAGGTCGGGTTGGCAAAGAAGTTGCCAAAGGAGCAAATTATCAAGATCATGGTAGTAGAATACGGCAATGAAAACGCTAGAATATTCAGTGCCAAATCCAGATTAAAGGTGCGCTGAGGCATATCCTTTTCTAGGGTTTCTATAGCGGTCATATGAGCAAATGGCCAAAAACTACAAGCGCTTTGTGGGAATACCACTGCAACCAGAACCAAGCCAATTGGCACTGCTGCAGGGATAAATAGGAGCATAATGCCGCTCAGTACAAAGGCGAAGCCTGACCGCGCCATGAGCAATTGCAAAATATTGATCATTTCCTTTCGCCTGACCTTTACCGCTAAACCAATAAATATTAAAACGAGCGGTGTCATTAGGACACTCATTCTCGTGATGGCATCCTGCATAAAAGTAGGCAAGGCAGAAAGGTTCTGACCAAAGCACAATAAGATAATGGCGACTAACATCACCATATTTACTGGCTCCCTACCCAATGAGATCAAAAGGCTTTTCACCCTACTCTCTCCTTGAGTTTCCAATTTCCCTTGTCGCTTTTTCAAGAGTTGATAATACCAGTGCATTGCCAACAGGTACAGCAGAATCAAAACGAAGACTTTATTACCCACATCTGCTAAAGCCGCATGAGCTAAACTTTCTTCTCCCCAGTATTCTGCTAAGAATGGAAAGCAGGATAAGCCCGGTGCAAAAGATGCCAGTAGCAAGGCCAATGTCCGGAATTCAGGGGAATCCTTGTCAAAACGAAAGAAAGGCAGCACCAAACGGGCTGCCCCTAACATCACGACATTCACAAAAAGAGCTATAATAGGTAAAAAAATCAAAGCCGGTTTAATATCAATCTTCAACAACGCTATGAAAATGGTGGCCGGCAGTGCTACACTAAGGATGACTGCTTTGATGCCACCTAATTGTTCTTTACTAGTGATTTTTCGTTTTAATAGAAATCCGAGTAAAATCAGTAGAAGAAATGCTAATGTTTTATGAATAGCTAGGCCCATTTCTTTCATCTATTTCAAGGGCAGGGACAAGCAATTTTCATCCATCGCAACTCGATTTGTCCTCTACCCATTAGTAAATTGGACTACAGTCACGTTCATCATGAACAGGAGGGAGGAAGGCCAAAATCCTAATACGCTTTTGCACTTGAATATGACCTAGCCCTCCTTCATCCGTAACTATTTCTGTCTAAATAACTTACCTCATTTATGCGCTTTTACTAGACGAGGACCTGCTTTAAGGTCTCAACGAATAGTTTCATTTCGTTCATTTTACCCATGCTCACTCGGCAATAAGGTTTATCAAAAACTTCAAAGGCTCTTACTCCAACACCTTTGCCGAACATTTTTTCCAAGAACGGTTTACCTTCCATCTCAATTTGGAACAAGACGAAGCTGGTGTAAGAAGGTACTGGCTCAAAACCGAGCTTTTTCAATTCTTCGCAGACATACTCACGGGTTTCTTTATTCCACTTCTGTGAGTTCTCCTGGAACTTCAAATCCTCCATACTTGCCATAGCTCCCTTCAAGGAAGTAATACTCATCCCCATGTTTCCTCTTACCATAGAACTGATCTTTTCCAATGTTTCAGGAAGACCAACTATGTAGCCTACTCGAAGTCCAGCCATCGCGTGAATCTTAGAAAAGGTACGAGCGATAATCACATTCTTTCCTTTCTTCACCAAACCCACCATACTTGCGCTTTCAGGTTTGTCTAAAAACTCCAGATAGGCTTCATCCACAAAAATGGGTGCCTTATCTGCTACCTTTTCGCAAAAACTCCACAAAGCTTTACTTTCCGTGATACTTCCGGTAGGGTTATTGGGATTACAGACATATACCAGTTTGGTGTCTTTATCTACTGCAGCTTCCATAGCAGGCAAATCATGAGCCCACTCTTTAGTTAAAGGCACACTTTTCCATTCCGCCTTGAAGGCCATCGCCGTTTTGATCAAAGACATATAGGCTGGATCAGCAGATACAATGTTACCCCCATCAATGAAGTGAGTAATCGCCGTCTTCTCCAACATATCTGTGGAACCAGGTCCTAACATGATATGCTCAGGTGTAACTCCTTCCTTTTCAGCGATCATATCGATCAATTTAGCGGCAGCAGTATGTCCATAACGGTTGCCAATTCCTGCAGACTCCATGATAGCTAAGCGGACCTTGTCAGACGGGCCATATGGATTTTCGTTTGCTAATAATCGTGCTTTGAGTTTTGTAATGTCAGGCCGAGCCGCGTAGCTACGTTCCCAATCCCAGGCCTTGAAATTTGGTGCAGCTGAAGCCTCATGCATAGCAAAGGCTTTCAAACTAGGCGTAAGGGCAAAACTACTTGTTACTAGTGCGGTGGATCTTAACCAGCTCCTTCTGTCGATTTTCTTTGTCATGATCATTATTTAAAAGCGATTAAAAGACCGAAGTCTAGGGTGTAATGATTTTCTAAAAGTGGGGACGAGCAAAGCAAGCCCCCGTCCTATTGTCAGAAATTGTGAAAAATCCTAAAATCTATATCGTCGTATTTACCAACCCACTCTAGGCGACTAGCCCCAGTTAGATTGGAAAATGGAACATCAAATACTACCTCGCCATTGCTATCTGTGGTAAGTGTCTCCACTAGCTGATTAGCGAGAATAAATACAGAGATCTCTAGATTAGCTACGGGGGTCGAGTCAATCCCAACTGCATTATCTAAAATCCCACTCTTGTCCAAGTCATAGAAAGTGGCCTTCACCGTCAGGTTGTTCGCCCCATCACCCATGTCCTCAAAAACGGCTAAGACAGGAGATTCAATGACATCAAACGCTAAGTCATCCTTGGTACAAGAAGAGAAAAGCAGTCCGACCAAAAGGCTCAGTGCCACACTATATCTTAATTTTTTCATGTCTTCAATTTTTAGGTTAGGCGAGAGAAAGGGGGATTGAGGGTTACCCCTCTCTCGCCAATCTGATCACGAGAAATCTACTTTTATTGATTCTTATTCAACCCACCAAAGTGGAGTAAGCTTATCATCTGGTCCACCATTCAAGCCAGTGGCTATATCTAGATTAGCCGCATTCAATGAATACTCTAATTCTGGATATCGTAGTCTCGTAGGGACTTGGCCGTTATTCTCAAAAATGGCACGATTATCCGCTTCTGGAAGCAACGGGAAGCCCGTACGACGATACTCCGTCCAAGCTTCAATACCTTGACTGAACAGGGCCTTCCATTTTTCTGTCATGATCGTTTCCTTATCTGCCACTAGGCTTTCGATGTAGCCATCAGGTGCAGTTAGGCCATATTGGTCAAAGCTGGCTTCAACCGCCATATCCAGATATTCCTTTGCGGTTAATCCGGCAGTGTAATCCCCATCAAGTGTCGCTTCTGCTAGTACAAAGAGAAGTTCGCTGTAGGTCATAATGAAGAAGGGGGCTGATTCTCGAGTAAACCACTTACCAGGCCGAGATGCCGTGTTAATAAAAACACTGGCAATAGCTTCAGGAAGCCCATTCACGGCTCCTGCTAGTTTCCCAGCCATCTCCCCAGCTGCTGCTGGTTCAGCATAAACAGTAATACGAGGATCAGTGGGGTTCCCTTCACCATCTGTCATTGCATCGATCAAGGTGTTACTAATAGACCAATCTTCTCTGCCATCTACCACCATGATCTCATTCCACGCATTGTTATTGTTATCATTTAGTCGAGACTCATGGTTTAGCAAGGCATAATCGTCATTGCTGGTGAAGATGGGGTAGGTAGATGGGCTGCCCAAAATCTCCCCAAAGACTTTGGATGCTTCAGCCGGTTTTTTAGCGGCTTGTCGATTGGCTAATCTTAATCTTAATGAATTGGCAAACTTCTGCCAGCGAACAATATCACCATTGAATAGAATATCTCCTTTGATCGGATCTCCGCTTGGATCTAACAGGTCCGCGGCTAGCTTCAAGTTTTCCAGCATACTGGCATAAATAGCTTCCTGACTATCATAGGCAGGTACCAGATTGCCAGTTTTAGATCCATTGAGAGCTTCAGAGTAGGGGATAGCTCCCCAAGTATCCGTGACCACGGAAAAGACGTATTCCCTCATGATAATTCCTGCCGCCTGAAAGTTTTCATTGAATTGCGCATTTTCAGGATCGCCAGTAATATCGATTACTGTCTGTAGGTTGATCAAAGATTCGTTGTAAAAACCTTTCCAATTGTTGTTACGCATGGAAGCATCAGGATTGTAGGTGTCTCCCTCGTTGGTGTACTGATTGCGAGCAAAATATTGAACCCACAGCATTCCGCCGTCAAGGCCTAAGCGCTCCAAGCGGGTACGGTGTCCATGGATTCGGTCGATGGCCTCCCGAACGCCATATGGGAATACCACATCAGCCGGTACGGCTACGGGATCATTTGGATTGGTATTTAATTCTTCAAAACCGTCGGTACATGCACCTGCTCCTATCAATAAGCAGATCAGCATCCAGGCTTTTGTTTTTATATTGAAAGTCATTACTGTCAGTTTTGATTAAGAAGCTGGTTTAGAAAATCAAGTTTAGATTGAGACCTACGCTGCGCGTCGAAGGAAGACTTACATAGAAGAGGGCTCCTTGAAGGTTACCTCCGTAAATGTTTAATTCCGGATCAATTTGTGAATGCGTGTTGTATAGCATCGCTACATTACGGCCTACTAAAGAGAGTCTGGCCCCCTTGATAAACTTGGATGCTGAAAGCAACTTCGTAGGAAGCGCGTAAGAAAGGCTTACCTCTCTTAGTTTCACATAGCTAGCTTCGAAAACTGCACCTTCGTTGACTGAACGAACGCTCAGCATTCTGGTAACTGATTTGGTAGGAGCCACCACATCATTAGGTACATATTCAGGGTTTTCTGCCGAACCAATGTTCTTCACGCCAACACCAATCACGCCCTCTTCACGCCCAAGTGCTGTGATCGGATAAATACCTGTTTGCATTCCTGTTGAGGAACTTTCATCGGCAATATCTCCGCCAATTTTAGCATCGATATGGAAGCTGAGTGAAAATCCTTTGTAGCTGAAATTCGAAGTGAATCCGCCAAGCCAGTCAGGGGTTACATTACCAATTTGTTGAAGGGTACTTTCTTTCTGTGCAATACCATCTTTGAAGATGATTTGGCCAGCATATTCGCCATCAGGTACTCGTGCATAAGCACTTCCAAACATGGTTCCATAGGGTTGTCCTACTCTCGCCTCCAAACTCAAACCTCTTCTCGAGTGTAGTACGATCGTTTCCAATTCATTGCCATTGGCATCGGTAAATAGTTCTACCACTTCACTTCTATTCTGTGCAAAGTTGAAGGCCACATCCCAATTTAGACCACTGTTAGACTTCAATACTGTTCCGTAGATAGAGGCTTCAAAGCCTTTATTATTCATCTCGCCCGCATTGATCAAAACCTCAGGGTATCCTGTGGTAGGAGAAACGGCCAATGGGATGATCTGATCTGTAGTAGTCTGGTTGTAGTAAGAGAAGTCCGCTCCGATACGGCCGTTGAAGAATCTCATCTCAGCACCAAATTCGTAACTAGACGTTTGCTGTGGTCGTAAATTGCTATTGGCAATCACAGAATTCTGAGAGAATACGGGTGTGGAGGCGTTCCATGGATCTTGCGGTGTAAATACTTGCTGCAACTGATAAGGATCTGTAGCACTTCCCACCTCTGCGAAACTCGCTCTGACTTTAGCATAAGAAAGGATTTTACTCTCGATATTGAAGGCTTCGGTCAACACAGAACTTAGAGAAACAGAAGGATAGAAGTAGGAGTTGTTACTAACTGGCAATGTAGAAGACCAGTCATTTCTCGCAGTAACATCCAAGTATAAGAAGCTCTTATAGCCTAAACTTACTGAACCAAAGACACTCTGCGTCTCATATTCACCAATGGCACTACGGTTAGTGTTGATAGAAGCATTGTTGGCGACATTGTAGAGACCATTAATGGTTACGTCATTTACGCCAATATAATTCTGTTTGAAATAGTTACTTCGGTAAGCGCCCCCTGCGAAGGCGGTCAAAGATAGGTCCTCATTCAAGTATTTATCAAAAGTCAGAATCGCATCAAAGTTGGTTTCTTGCCTTCTGACTACGTTTTCATTGTAAGCTTGCGTTCTAGCCGCTCCACTTTTTACTCTTTCATTTCGCGTTACCGATATTCTTGTATCTGTCCAAACATCGGTTCCCCCTCGTACAAGAAGATCAAGGTCAGGTGTAATGTCATAGGTCAAAGACACATTCCCTACGAAGCGATCCTTGTCATTGGCACGGGTTAACACTTTTTGCTCATAAAAGCGGTTCATGGCAAAAGAGTGCTGCCAGTTGGCATATGGGTACTCATCGTCAGGGCGAGTGATATGAACATCCATAAACTCTTCATATCGCTTCAATAAGCCCCAATCATCATGGCGATGGTGCCAAGTCTGTGGTTCCCAGAAAACAGGTTGCTGACGGTTATCAGAGCCTGACTTAATATACTCGGTACTTACCTTCATCCGAACCTTATCTGCCAGTTGATGGTTGATGTTCACTCGGAAGTTCGTACGGCGAAAATCATTGTTGTATAAGATTCCTTTTTGGTCTAGTCTACCCAGTGAAAGGCGGATATTCCCGGTACCGTAGTTGCTGGAAACAGCTAAGTTGTGGGTTTTAGTGCTACCCGTTTCCCAGAAATTCTCCCAGCTATCTGGAACAGGAACCAAAGGTGCTACTTCTTCACCTGACCACCAATGTCTAACCAGGCGTCCATCCCTTGGCGCACCCCAACTTTCATCCACACCTGCCGTACCATTTAAGGGGTAACTAGTGCCGTAAGCTGCTTGGAACTGCTCAATGGCCAATGGGTCAGTGACTCCTCCATTTCGACCATCTGCGTACCAAGTCACGTATCCATTACCACCGCCATAAATATCCTGGAATTCAGGAACTACGAAAGGTTGCTCGTAGGTAAGGTTTGCATTGTATTCTACTTGCAAGCCCTCTACTCCGCTACCGTCTTTAGTAGTAACCAGAATTACTCCATTACTACCTCTTTCTCCGTAGAGGGCAGCAGCATTGGGTCCTTTTAAGACGGTGATAGAAGCAATGTTATCTGGACTAATCTCCGAAATACCACCACCATAAACGTTGTTTTCTGAAGCCCCCGCAATTGGAGCAGCAAAATCACCTTCCATAGGCACTCCATCAATTACATACAGTGGCTGATTGTTTCCTAGAATAGAACTGTTACCTCGGATCGTCACCTGTGAACCGCCACCGGGTACGTTAGCAGCAGCAATTTGTACTCCCGCCACACGACCTGATAAACTATTGACGACATTTGTAGATCTAGCCTCTACCAATTCTGCCGCATCTACATCCTGAACCGCATAACCTAAGGCCTTTTTTGCCCGTTCAATGCCGAAGGAAGTTACCACAACCTCATCCAGTACAATATTGCTAGCCGATAATGTGATTTCAAAAAAGGTGGTGGTCCCGATCTCCATCTCCAGAGGAGTGTAACCCGTGTAGGAGATTACCAATACTTCCGCATCCTCGGGAATACCTGATAATTCGAACTTTCCGTCAATGTCAGTAATAGTACCTTTTGCAGTACCCTTAACAGCAATTGTCGCCCCAATCAAGGGCTCGCCATCACCGTAGACAACGCCAGAAATAGCTTTGTCTGCAGTAGTTCCATTCGCCATTAGACTGACCAACATTAGATGGAGAAAAAACGCACTCAATCGTAATCGTAAGGCCATAATCTAGTGAGTTTTAAAGTGTTAATAAATGCTAATGTTTTCCCACCAAGGCATAGGAATGGCTGTCAGACCGAGGGTCTTTTCCTAAATCCTTGTGCCAATTTGGCGGGGGTGTTCTTTTGGCTCTAGCTTCTCCTAAACAGGAAACTCAAGGTATTTTTAAACCTTATTGTTTGATGACTGTCTTAAAGTTAGTTCTATTCGATCCACCTCTCACAACCGATTTTTCCTTAAATTGACATAGCCAACAATCACACAGCAACAAGGCTTGAAAGGGTTCTCCAAATTTAATTTCAAGTGAACTAACCCTAATCAAATTAAATAAAGCAGGCAGCAGTAGCTAGAGAATTTATTGTTCTACGTCATAAGGACCTGATAAGCTATTTTGCTATGCCCATCTCAAAATCAGAATTATTAAATCGACTCATTTTATCTCTGACCAAAGCGGAAAAGAGGAATTTTCGGCTTTATGCTCGAAAAATTCAACAGGAAGGAGAGTTGAAGTTCTTATCACTTTTTGACCTACTGGAGAAGAATGGGGATATTGACGAAAACAGCTTGTTAAACAAGCTAGAGGTAAAAACACAAAGTCAATATTCAAGCCTTAAGCGCCATCTATATCAACACTTACTGACCAGTCTCCGCCTTTTGTACAATCAACGTTCACTAGATATCCGAATTAGGGAGTTAACAGACTTTGCTACCATTCTCTACCAGAAAAACCTATATCTCGAAGCGCTACAGCTTCTCAACAAGAGTAAACAGCTCGCCAGAAAGAGCCATAAAGATCATCTCCACCTGGAAATCGTAGAATTCGAAAAGCGAATTGAATCTAGACATATCACCAGAGCTAGTACTGAACGAATTCTAGACCTCATAGAAGAAGCCCAATCCAGAAAACAAGTCATTAATAGCGTAACAGAACTATCTAATCTCAAATTGGGATTACAAAGACACTTTATCAACGAAGGGCCGGCTCAGAATGACGAGGACAAGGAAGAGATTCAACAGTTCTTCCAGGAGCTAGCGCCTCCGCTGAACGAACAGTATTTGACTTTTTTTGAAAAGGTTTACCTCAACCAATCTTACTTCTGGCTGTACTATTGTAGGCTTGATTTTGAGTCATGTCTAAGGTATGCCAATGAATGGGTACAGCTTTTTCAGGCTGAACCTGCCATGATCAATAAAGACCTCGAAATATATCTAAAGGGCTTACATTACCGTAGCCTAATTTCATTTTGCCTTAGGGATGGGGGTACGTTTTTAGATGCGCATACTACCTTGCACGCCTGTGCTGATGCCGCTGATATCATCTGGTCCGAAATTGCTTCTATTCAACATCGTCTCTTCTTGATCAATGGCCAAGTCAACCGACTTCTGCTCTTCCCCTTAATAGAGGATGTGGAGCAACAAGTACATCAGATACTAGAAAAACTAGCAGGGATTCAAGATCGCTTAGATCCACATAAGGTGATGATCATACAATATAAAATAGCCCACCTCTATCTGCGGGATGGTCTGATCGACAAAGGAATAGACTATCTAAATCAGATCTTGAACCATCCAGGCAAGCATCTACGGGCGGATCTCCAAATCTATACTCGCCTCTCACTTCTAATGGCACACCACGACCAACACAATGACATTGTTACAGATTACCTACTTAATACCACGCAACGCTTCTTCCAGAAAACACAGAAAATCAGCTCCACTCCCCTACGAATTCTGCAGCTTTTCAAGAAGATCACCAAACTTGACCCTCGGAGAGCCAAGGAAGAAATGCAACATTGTCTTGAAGACCTTAATGAATTAGCAGAGAAGCCGTATGAACGTCGCGCCTTTGTGTTCTTAGATATCCGCCCTTGGTTATTGAGTCATTTGGAGCAGCAATCTATCAAGGAGGCCATCTTGCAACTCACACCTTCGGGCAGCAATTGACCTTTTCTCCTTTCTAAAGAATAATTTTTGTCAAAGTGGTTTGACCCTTTGCGACCTATATTTTGCTACTTTTAATTCGAAAACCAACTTTCTGGGTCAATCATGACTATTGACTATCCTTCCTTCAATTTTCTTATCATGCGAAAATCCATCAACCTACTATTAGCTTTAGCACTCCTTTTCTTCCTGGCAAATTGCCAATCAAACCAATCTGAAGGCCAAGAACAGGCAGAAGAAACCACCCCTACTTACGAAAGCACAGGACAGATTGAGAAAATCGAAGATCAATTGGATCAATTCATTGCTCCTGGAACGCTGCCGCAAATCATTGCAGAAGGTTTCGACTGGTCTGAAGGTCCATTGTGGGTGGCTGATCAAAAAATGTTATTGTTCTCCGATATTCCGCCAAATAGCATATACAGCTGGACTGAAAAGAAAGGTAAAAAACTATATCTCAAACCTTCTGGCTACACCGGTGAAAAGGAACGTACCGGGGAGCCAGGTTCCAATGGTTTGTTATTGAATAAAGAAGGGCAACTCGTCCTCTGTCAGCACGGCGATCGCCGCCTCGCCCTGATGAATGCTCCACTTGAAGCACCTGCTGCAGAGTTTACCTCCCTGACAGATTCTTACGATGGGAAACGATTCAATAGTCCCAACGATGCCACATACAATAGTAAAGGAGAGTTATTTTTCACGGATCCTCCTTATGGTTTGGAGGGTAAGATGGATGACCCTAGCAAAGAAATACCTTTTCAAGGTGTTTACAAACTAGGGTTGGATGGGAAAACTGTTCTACTCACCGATGAGATGACTCGCCCAAACGGTATTGCCCTTTCTCCAGATGAAAAGACACTTTATGTGGCCAACTCTGATCCCCAAAAAGCAATTTGGATGGCCTTTGACTTAACCGAAAATGGCGTTGAAAATGGCCGTATCCTATTCGATGCGACTAATATGGTTGGATCTGAACGAAAAGGACTCCCGGATGGCCTCAAGGTACACCGCAATGGAACGCTCTTTGCCACCGGCCCGGGAGGAGTGTTGATAATCAGCCCTAGTGGACAACACTTAGGAACTATCTTGACGGGACAAGCCACATCCAACTGTGCATTTAATGAGGATCAATCCCAACTGTTTATGACAGCGGATATGTATGTAATGCGAATAGATATTTTATAGAATTGTCTTGGCGCTGATCAGTCATCCTCCCCTGTATGCTCATTATCCAAAGGATGCTTTCGCCTATCCTTAAGTATTACAAATAATAGTGCTAAGGTAATAGCAATTAAGAAGGGTAAGACCATCCAAAGATCGAGTCTTACGGTACCCTCTGGTGCATCTTGCAGCAGTTCTCGATTGGCCGTTTGCCAAAAACCATACGCTGCCCAGATGACAATTAAAATGCCAACCAGAATGCGATTCTGTCCGCTCATATTTAAATTAATGTTCGACTAGGCTTTATCCAAAAAAATCATTACCCGTTCATGGAATAACTAGAAGGCTTGGTTTCGATAAGCGAAACAAGCACCTCAGAAATGCTTTTTGTTTGTTTGGCGGGTTAGCAGATGTGATTGTGCATAGTAGATCAGAGGGTCGATCCAAGTAGAGATGTCTAATATACAAAACAAATGGTGTATTTAGCTCATTTTCATTGCCTTTACTCTTTGAACTGGCTTGAAACTCCTATCGAAAATATGACCATAGACTTGGTACTAGGGACAATCATGTTTTTAGACATGATCTCATTTCCCCAGATAAGGCATCAATGTAACCAAAATTTCAGCCGATTGTTGTGGTCAACTACTTATTTAGCAATGGGTCAGCCCTGAGGTTTAACCAGCCAGTTGTTTTGTGTTTTTTGGAAATCAGATTTACTTGATACCTCCCGGGATGGGCCATTATTGGTTGTAGTTTCTCTCCAAAAAAGGGCCTACCAGCGGCATATCCTGAGAATTGCTCTACCAAAAGTCCTCTAATCTCATTTAGCTCTGTTGCTGTTGTAGCATTCGATAGGTCTATCTTAACTTGCGCTAGCAATTCTTTATGTCCTGAACTAGTTAATACTCCTTCTAGGTGTTGTACTACATTGGTAAGCTGACTTTTGAGCGCCACAGTAGATGCTGTTGAAGTAGGAAAACGATAAGACCAGTACTTTCGATTAAGTCCAGGCTGAACTGCTGTTCTCCAACTTACCTCCTGCTCCGAAAATGGATCTCGTATCATGATTGAGATGCTATCGATAGAGGAATCTCCGATCCAGAATTGAATGGGTGCACCGTACCTTGGGTTCTGGCCTCTAAACTCAAAAGTGGGTTGTTTTCGGCCCGTATTAATTCTTCTCCATTGAGTGGCCGGCTTCCCAGCAAAAAGGTGTATTGGCTGGGTAAGGATGCTATCATGAAGTTGCCGCAAAGGGCTAATATCGTCCAATATCCAAATGCTTCGGCCATGTGTTCCTGCGATCAGATCACCTTCTCTTGGATGTACGATTAGGTCGTGGATCGCTACCGTAGGCATTTTGGCCATCAGTGGAACCCAGTCCTTGCCCCTTTTATAGGAAAAATGGACTGCTTCTTCCGTTCCAATGAAGAGTAAATTAGGATTTTCCGGATCCTCTTTAATCACATAGGTGCTGAAGTCTTCTGGTAGGTTTCCAGTAATATTCTCCCAGTTTTTTCCAAAATCCTCTGTTACGAACACATACGGCTTCATATCATCATAGCGATGATTATCCAGCGTCACATAACAGCGTCCTTCAACGAAGGCAGAAGGCGTGACGCGGCTTACCCAAATCCTATTGTCGATGCCCGGGAGGTTCTTTCCTACCTCTTCCCAATTCGTACCCCCATCCTGCGTGACATGGATAAAACCATCATCGGTTCCTACCCAGACGACTGCCTCGTTTACCGGGGATTCTCCGGCAGTTATAATGGTAAAATGATTTTCCCCACCGGTCACACTGTTGGTGAGATATCCGCTTTTACTCGGGTTTCGCCACTTAGGGTCATTAGCTGTGAGGTCGGGACTTATGATACGCCACTTTTTACCTTGATCAACCGATTTAAAAAGATAATTCCCGCCGAAATAAAGCGTATTGGGGTTATTGGGAGACAGAACCAAAGGGCTACTCCAATTGAAGCGGAATTGCGGTGGCAGTAAGGGGCGTTCCAGGTTTTCGTAAAAGAACCACTGTTCACCCGGATTAATGGTATACTCGATGGCCGTTTCTTCAAAATCAGGATCAAAATGATCGGCAAAATTCAGTGTAGTCTCAGGGGTAGGGGTAATGTATTCATGTTCTCGTGTTTCTAGATTAAGGCGCGTGGCGAAGCCGACGTGATTAACGAGATATAGGGTACGCCAATCGGTAGGATCTATTTGAGCATGGAATCCATCTCCTTCGCCAACCCAAGTGTTGTGCATATTCAGAATCCCTCTAACTTCTCGGCTATTACTTGGTCCAATCCATAGGCCATTATCCTGTAACCCTCCAACCACCCAATAAGGATCACGCATATCTGTTCCGATAGCATAATATTGGCCGATAGCCATGTTATTGAAAGAGAGAAAAGACTTACAACCATCCACGGTCAATCTCAATCCTTGGTCCGTGCAATGGTACATAATTTTGCTATCATGGGGGGCGATCCAAAGGTCGTGGTCGTCGCCACCATCCCGAGCCCATCGGGGCCGGGAAAAGGTTTCGCCACCATCCGTAGAGTAATGGAAATCTCGAGAAACGACATAGATGTTTTGTGGATCATTGGGGTCTATTTCTATTTGGCCATGATAGAATGGGCGGACGGCATGCTTTAGCAGAAAGTTCCAGCTTTCCCCACCGTCATCTGAGCGATAAACGCCTGACCCTGGCACTCCTTCCGGTAGATTCTCATCTGCTTCGACGGCGGCAACCATGATATCTGGGAACTTCTGACAAATAGAAATATCAATCATCCCCGTTTCCCCAGTAGGTAATCCCTTTTCCAGTTTAGTCCAGCTCTCTCCCCCATCCGTGCTCTTAAACATTCCGCCTTTTTCGCCGCCACTTGTGTACCAATAAGGTTGTCTTAACCGATGGTAGAAACCGGCAAATAATATGTTTGGATTTTCTGGGTGAATGATAATTTCGGTGCAGCCCGTCTTACCATCATCCGGCAGGCCCTTGCCTAATTTACGCCAGTTCTTACCTCCGTCAACGGATTTATATAGTCCTCTGTCTCCTTTGTAGCCCCAAAGGTGCCCTACCGCAGCTACATAAATAACATCGGAGTTTTCAGGGTCTATGGCTATTTCGGCAATATGATGGGTACTCTTGAGTCCCATATGCGTAAAGCTCTCCCCTCCATCGACTGACTTATACACTCCATCTCCCCAACCACTACTGTTACGGTTTGCGGCCTCCCCCGTACCTACCCAAATGATATCTGGTTGTTGCTGATCCAAACTAACTGCTCCAATGGAGCCCGTCCCGTAGCGATCAAAAATAGGCT
>ENA-UENX01000419-UENX01000419.1-marine-metagenome-genome-assembly--contig:-NODE-419-length-18547-cov-148.430755_pt1 | contig 18547 bp, 11 predicted proteins | sample MGYA00237875_ERZ529327 | MGnify/ENA primary metagenome ERZ529327 (study PRJEB26372, sample SAMN05368347) | marine metagenome | biome: cultured habitat; feature: ocean water; material: water; isolation... | reverse complement strand
CTTGGCAAACGAGATTTTTTTTGATATTATAAAAGTAAGGTTGCGTTAACTCGCTTATACTCATGACTTTTTAATCAACGCAAAAAAAAACGACCCCAATTATCCCAAGAATCAATTAACCTTAGTTAACCTTGAGAAAAACGAAATTCCCAAAGAAATTCCCTTGGCAAACGAGATTTTTTTTGATATTATAAAAGTAAGGTTGCGTTAACTCGCTTATACTCATGACTTTTTAATCAACGCAAAAAATAAATACGAATATCAGCCCAAGTCTACCCCTAAAAAACGAGCAGTTATAGGCGTAGATATTGACATAAACGTTCTAGGGACTTGTAGTGATGGAAGCAAACTTGCAAACGTCAAAGCCCACAAACAAGCAAAAAAACGACAAGCTCATTAGCAACCTTTTACCAACCTTCCCTTCCGTTCCGTTCCGTTCCGTTCCGTTCCGTGAAAACATAGAAAAAGCACAAAAAAAAATAGCTGATATGAGACAACATCGTTACCTAAAAACCACAGCACCATTGTAATTGAAAACTTAAACGTCAGTAGAATGCTCAAAAATCATAAACTCGCCAGTGCAATAGCAGAATGTAGTTTTTATAAGTTTAAACATCAGCCATCATATAAATGTGATAATTTTAGTAAAACAGTTGACCTATATTATTGTAAACAGAACCAAGACCAAAGTTAGCATCTGCCTCATATTTTCGGTCTTGAACTTTTCTGGAAATAGCTAAAACTTATTCAAGTGACCTTAACTATGACTGTACTTTAATACTGTACCTTAATAGCGATCGCCTATTACAGCTAATAAACCACATCATCACAACCCAAACCTTCTAGACACCCTCCATGGAACATCACTACAGTAGTCTCCTGAAATAAAAACCGCTGTAACCGAAAAAACACCTTATATTTTGCCAAATTTAGATTCACCTAAAATACCTGATAAATTTAATCAAAGCATTGTTTTTCGCTAAACTATACTTAGCCAACTATTAAACAAGCAACTATGACAAACCTAAAAAATAAAGTAGCATTAGTTACAGGAGCAACCAGAGGCATAGGCAAAGGCATCGCAATAGCTCTAGGTGAAGCCAGCGCCACTGTATATATTACAGGACGTAGCCTCAAAAAACCTTATATCAACGATAGCATTTCCGGTACCCTTGAAGAAACCCAAGTAGCCGTTGAAAAAGCCGGCGGTAAGTGTATTGCCATTCAAGTAGATCATACCGATGACGAACAAGTCCGTTTACTATTTGAGCGCATCAAAAACGAACAACAGGGACAACTAGATATATTAATTAACAACGCCTTTTCAGGAGCAGGAGCCCTCAAAGATGCCTACAGTCAGCCATTCTGGAAATCTGAACCTCATCTTTGGGATAGTGTGAACAACGTAGGTCTTCGCAGTCACTATATTAGCAGCGTATTTGCTGCCAGAATGATGGCTCCTCGTGGGGGCGGAATCATTTTTACTATCTCCTCCTGGGGCGGAATGTCCTATCTATTTGGTGCCACCTATGGTGCCGGGAAAGCAGCAAAGGATCGTTTAGCTGCAGACATGGCAGTAGAATTAAAACCAGATAATATTGCTTCCATATCTATTTGGCCAGGAATTGTCAGCACCGAGCGTATAATTAACTTAACCCATCAGTCAGATAATAGCAATATTTTAGATACATTTGGTGATACAAAAAATTGGGAAACCCCTTTCTTTATAGGCAGAGTCATTGCAACCCTTGCAACCAAAGCAAATATTATGGACCAGACAGGAAAAGTCTGCATTGTTGCTGAAGTTGCTAAAAAATATAATATAATAGATGAGAATGGTAACTGTCCGATATCTATACGTTCTCTTCGTTTTTTGCTTCCTATTACTGTTCCTGCCCTCAGAAAATATGCATGGTTAATACCAAACATCAAAGTTCCTTGGTTTTTATTACTATGGGGAAAGCTAGCATCACCTCAAATTTAAACTCCCATTCAATTTTTTTTCAGGACTTACCCAGAAACACCATGTTTAGTAGCTTGCTGGCATTCACCTTCTACAAATACCGTATTATCGACGAGTTTAGGTAAGCCCTATTTTTTATAGCGCTTTTCAAATTGATGAACTACATCGCCATAACCAAAACCTTGTAGAGACCTTGTATATAGGAATTTTGCATAACAAAAATGCGTTTCATGTCCCGTAGCAAAACATACCCACTGTAGTTTACCAACAGGAAAACTGCTGTAACCAAATAGGTTGATATCCTCCCGACGCTGCTCTGATAAAACAGCGCGGGTCTTCTGCCAACATTTAAATAAAAAGGAATAGGAAGTCAGGAATAGAAAATATTTTCAACATAAATGAAACCTTATATTTAGAAAAAAGTGTTATCAGCTATTCAACCGCCAGACCCAGACAAAATCTAATTGTTGCTGCTAACATAGCAATAACCAGAGAATAATGGAATACTCCCCGAAATAATTTTGAAATATATATTTCTCAAGTAGCTTTCAATGAAACAGCTAAAGGCGATCCAAAAATAGCTCAAAATAGAATACAGTTAATCAAAAACCTTACCTCACTTATTTCCAATGAAACTATCACAGACTTAGCCCAGAACCTATTGATCCCCTCCCACCGAGGAGATAGGGATGAGTTATGCTTTTATGAATTTAACCATCAGCTATCATATATTATTTCTTTTTTGATTTTAACCTAGCAGTAATAATCCAAATTTGCCGGGACGGTTCAAACTCCATCTCACTCAAAACATAACGACTCCTAGTAACATTCCACAAATCTCTCAGAATAGCCTCTCGGCCATCTACCCGAATGACACTTTCAGGTTTAATCTCAATAGCATTCTCCTCTGCATTTTCCCAGACCAACCCATCCACTCGCACTTCAAAACGTCAGCTCTCCCCTATGTCTTTATCCCCTGTTCCAGGAATAACTATTATCCCATCAGAGGTTGGATACTAAAAATCACTCCTATGGTTAGACTATATGGGGTTAATATTAGTAATATTTTATTTTTTACTACTTTTATCTCTTTTGATCATTATACATCGAGAATTAATACTTACTAATGCACCAGTTTAGCGATCGCCATTTTTTAGTATCACCTTGGCCCAAATCAGCAAAGATACTGGAATCGGTTTTAAAATTAATTTTTATTTTTTAATTTTATTTGTCCCCAATAGACTAGGGTTAGCGATCGCTGATGTCATATATTTTACTACTATTATTCTACTACTATAGTCAGACAAGCAACCAGAAAAATAATTGTAATTTGAGTTATCTTCAGAATGCATCAGATATAAATATGAATTATTGCGAGAAAAACCTTAAATTATTTCTGAAAAAAACAGTAGAAATCTGAAAAAAACAGTAGAAATTTAACCACCAAACCCAAGCTAAATAAATTCTGAAAACAAACAAGTTTAGTATCCCAACCCAGGGCAAAAACTGAGATTTAAACACCAAACCCCACAAGAAAATATTACCATCTATTTAGGAATACTTCAATATGTGCAATCACATTATGATATAAGCATTCAAAATTCAGTATTTAGCTATCAGCTAGAAAAAGAAATTAACCTCCAAAAATAATTAAAATTTCTCCAGAAAAAATACAATTAACTCAACCGAGTAATTGATCAACTTTATAGATATTTTGTAAGCATTCAGTATTCAGCTATAAAAAGGAACTACCATCAAAAAAAATATTAAAAAAAAGTACAACAGGAAAAAGATAATCAGCTCAACTTAGTAATTTATTACCTTTATAAAATTTTTACCCATCATTAACTAAGAAAAGCCGAGAGCTAACTGCTAATAACTAAATGCTTATATTATGGTTTAAAAAAACAAAATATAAGTAAAATAAAATCATAAAAAATCAAAACAAATAGAAAATTTTAGCAGAATTACTAATTTATTAACCGTATTAGGAGTCGGCTTATATTTTATATGTTAGATTTATTATTGGGCTTAATTCAGTTATTTTAAACTAGAAGTAACTACCCTATATTTGCTCGTAGAATCATTTTCAATAGTACCAAAACAAGTATTTTTTGGAAACTTAGGAAGTAAAAAAAAATCGCCTTTTTCAGAATAATATGGATAGCGATCGCCTCCTTTTCCTGAAAAACATAGAAAAAAAACATAAAAATTTTCAGGCAAAAACACACAAAATTCTAAAATAATGGCATTTAAAATAATTAAAATTAACTCTAAAAAATCAAACCTATAAAACAACCAATTACCTACAATAATCTCTTTATTTTTAAAAAATTAACTACCAAAATACAAAAAATAATTAATTAAATAAATCATCATCACCTTCTGTTTATTAACAACCCTATTTTTCCTCGGTAAAACTCAAATAAATCTGGATGCCATACGAGACTCCCGTAGAAAAACATCACGCTTACCAGTAGTCACCTTAATAGCCGCAGAAAACTAATTACCATTAGGTAGAAAAATCAACAAAAATAAATTAATAGACGACCCTAAGATTAACAAATTTCGTATTATCGGAAACATAAAATTATACGAAGAATTACTCCTACAAGATTACAATAACAAAAGCGACCCCCAGCTTTCCCAAAATTATCTGGCGACTACAATTTGAGACAGACGGCCAATATTATATTTTCCCATCCCTGCCACCAGAAGCCCCATCAAATGCTAGCCCTCCAGTCCTAGTCATTCAGCAAAGCGATCGCGGAAAACATGTAATTATTCTCCGATCCAAAGCACCATCATTACCTTAGTCAAATTATGCCATTCATTAAAAACTTTTCACTCTCCCAGTCCTCAAAGACCTAAGTCCGTTATCCGAACATCCCTCTCCCACTCCATCCTCTTCCCCTTCTGGGATAAGTGAAAGTTAAGAGAAAAAGATTAAGAGGAGTTTGTAGTAAGTCTCCTACTTCTGAAAAAGACAAAAAAGACCAAACCCAAATTAGACTTAAGCTACCCTGATCAAGATGCACTTCACCATAACAGTGCATTCTTGTTTTCATACTAGGTATAAAAATTGATCATCATACAACAAACATCCTTATAGTTAACCATTACCATGAAGATATTCTCAAACCCTAAACTCAAACTTATCCAAAGCAATAACTTAAAAAAATGGCCTTTCGGTCCTACTAACTTATGACTTCTAACTTCAGGAATAATACACCCAAACTATATAGACCAATAAAAACTTTCTCAGTTGACGCTCTATCTGTTAGAATATATCACCAAGAACTAGAAATGGCTAAAGACGCTGCCTTAAGCGTCCTTGAATATTTGCAAAACTTGATTACTAGACACCGAAAAGCAAATGTTATTCTAGCAACCGGAAATTCACAAATTATGTTTCTTAGAGCCTTAACTACTTTAGGTGGTATAGACTGGTCTCAAGTAACTTTATTTCATTTAGATGAATATCTAGGAATTTCCGCAGATCATCCTGCCAGTTTTCGTTACTATCTCCAGGAAAAAGTAGAAAAATTTATTACTCCTCGTCAATTTCATTATATCCAAGGGGATACAAATGAACCCTTAGAAGAATGCGATCGCTACACTCAACTATTATCCGCTCAACCCATCGATCTAGTTCTTCTAGGCATAGGAGACAATGGACACTTAGCCTTTAACGACCCCTCCGTAGCAAATTTTAACGATCCTCAAACAATTAAATTAGTCAAACTTGACTTAACCTCCCGTCAACAACAAGTAAATCAAGGCCATTTTCCTCATCTTGATGCAGTTCCCCAATACGCATTTACAGTAACCATTCCAGCAATTTGTTCCGCAAAAAAAATCTTCTGCCTCGCACCAGAAAAACGAAAAGCAGAAGTCATCAGAAATATTTTGTATAATCCTATAAGTACAATATATCCTGCTTCTATTTTGCGACAAAAATCTCAGGCAACATTATTTTTAGATACTAATTCCGCTAGCCTCATTTCTAAATAAAGGAAGAAAAAAAACTTTCGATCATGATCAAACCTTTGCTGCACCCACATCATGATCAAATCTTTGTTGCACCCACATCTTGCCAGGGACAATTTTGCCTCATACTCAATAAAATCCTGTGAGTACCAAATTTAGTAGTACTCAGTATAAAAAAAGATAGAAACCAGGTTAGTATTAAATACCCCAACTAACTAGCATCAACCTCACTCAAATCAGCCCCTTCTTACCATAGCAGTCAGCATTTAGGGGGAAAAATATTTTTCAATACCATATTTAGCCACAGAAAACTCACTTCAGTGGTTACTTGTAACTTTTGAGTTGTCCGTAGCGTTATAACTTATTATTCAATTATTCAGTAATAATTCAAAAGATTTCCGTAAAGACTTAATATCTCCCACCCTTGCCACTAGAAGATTATCTTTTCCAGCATCTTTTAAGCGAGAATTCCAATACTGAACGCTATCAGGATTATTCATCCAAAAATTGATCACCGTTTCTACAACTTTATCTGCCCTCCAACTGCGCTGAGAAGAAATAGTTTCTACAGACTTGAGAAACAGATCTAGGGAACACTTACGGTTTCCTAAATATTCCACATTTAAGTTATCTTCTCCTTGTAGTTTTTGTTGCTGATTAAAAAAATGTAGTACTGGAGAAATGCCTAAAAGTTCAAAAGTATATTGCATTTACCCTTTTCCTCCTAAAAGTTTCTCAAATTATGGTGTATAGCAATCCCTTTGACAGCAGTTTTGGAGTTAATGAGGTACAAAGTTTTACAACTTTAAGAAATATGGGGATAGGAAATAGAGATTAGTATTAAAATATACCTCACTCTCCTCAAGAGTGCCGTAGTTATCAAATATAGATATTGTATCCTTTAAATAAATAGGAACAACTCCAACTCTTATAACTGATTTAAGATTATTATAGCCCCTTAAAATTAGCAGTCTTTTCAGGTGAGTGCTAATTTATTTAACTCTATAAACCAGATGCAAAACTTTTATTTATTCCTTGAAGTAATAGTCACAACTTAATGACTTATTTTTAGCAATCTTCAGTCATGAGTGCTAATAGTTTACTGAATCAAATTTTGCGGTTTAAGAGATTAATATATTACTTAAATAATACTAATTTAGTTCACCCGTCTTTGTCAAATTATTTACATTGAAAACAGTGCTTTTTTTACAAAACTTTACAAATAGGAAAAATTTTTTTTTTATATGTATTAAGAAATTCTATGCCTGCTTATATCCCAAGTTTAGTCAAAACTAGAAAGTAAAAAACTTCACCTTATGAATATTCCCTACCCTCTAAACACCAGGGCGAACCTATCTTATTCAGGAGTTAGCCACAGAGATCAAACCATAGAGTATTTTTAGGGAGTGTTTCATATTGAAGATCCAGAGCAAAAAAGCCTTGCAGACTCTACAACATATTTGGGTAGTATTCTCCAGGATAAACATCCCTACTAGATACAGATATAGATACAGATACAGTAGCTCTGGGTAAGTCCTATTATTTTTGAGATGGGAAGTGGGCAAAGGTTTTATGACTCAAAGTATTTTTGATAATTAAATTCTCAAACCATTACCGGGAAAGGCTTTCATCATTTAGATATATTTACCCTGCTCTAAATAAAAAAATCATCGTCAAAATTCCCTTGGTTGTAAAGCAGTCAGCTTAAACTGCTGGATGAAAACAACAGCTCCCGGTTTTAACCACTAGTTAGTTTGACATTCCTCACAATTTCCCCTAAAAGATAAAATACTTATTTACCATCCTGAGAATAGAACTGAGTATAGTTTTAGTGGTCAACGAATTAAACCAGGCTTATACCAAACTAAGTAAGAAAAATTGATAGATGCAGACTGTAACGCTACTGCAAATATTAGAGCAAAAAGTAACCTGAATGGTTACCACAGACAGACCCTTAAGCATCTTTGGCTATACCATTCAAGGTAAAATTTCACATGACTTCAGTCCGTCAAGTTTATGACCCTTAATAATTTACAAGACTTTAGTTAGTAGAATGTCAAAAGTAAATTTATCAAACTTCAAGATAGATGTACCTCTAAAGATGTAGGATCAACATTGGAAAACTTAATCTTTCTCAACTATAGTCGTCAATATATAGAGAGGAATCACCTTGAATCAGCATCTCAATGGTATACCAGCACACGGTGGCCATCTAATTAATCGAATTGCCACACCAGCAGAACGACAAGAATTTATCGAAAAAGCTGAAAGCTTGCCAAAGATACAACTAGACAAACGGGCTCTTTCAGACTTAGAAATGATAGCTATAGGAGGTTTTAGTCCCCTCAATGGCTTTATGGACAAAGATGACTATGAAAGTGTAGTTGTTGATATGCGTCTTAAAAATGGTCTGCCTTGGAGTATACCTGTAACATTATCAGTATCAGAAGAAGTAGCAGATTCAATAAAAGAAGGAAGCTGGGTAGGTCTGTCTTCTCCAGAAGGAGAATTTGCTGGAGTTTTAGAATTAACTCAAAAGTTCCACTACAACAAAGCTCATGAGGCAATCAATGTTTATAGTACACAAGAAATCAAACACCCAGGAGTGAAAGTCCTGTATGATGCTGGCCCAGTCAACTTAGCAGGCCCAGTTTGGTTATTAGAACGTCATCCTCACCCATTATTTCCCAAATATCAAATAGATCCAGCTGAGTCCAGAAAACTATTTCAGGAAAAAAATTGGAAGACAATAGTTGGTTTCCAAACCCGTAACCCTATCCATCGTGCCCACGAATATATTCAAAAATGTGCTTTAGAAGTAGTAGACGGTTTATTTTTACATCCTTTGGTTGGTGCTACTAAATCAGATGATATTCCTGCTGATGTCAGGATGCGTTGCTACGAGATTATGTTAGAAAAATACTTTCCTGAAAATCGTGTCATGATGGCCATTAATCCCTCAGCAATGCGTTATGCTGGCCCGCGGGAGGCAATTTTTCATGCTTTGGTGCGGAAAAACTATGGTTGTACTCACTTCATTGTTGGACGAGATCATGCTGGAGTTGGAGATTATTATGGAACCTATGATGCTCAATATATTTTTGATGAGTTTGAACCTAGAGAGTTAGATATTGTCCCAATGAAGTTTGAACACGCTTTTTACTGTACTCGTACCCAAGGTATGGCCACAAGTAAAACAAGTCCAAGTACAGGAGAAGAAAGAATTCATCTATCAGGGACAAAAGTGCGAGAAATGTTACGTCGGGGTGAGTTGCCACCACCAGAATTTTCACGACCAGAAGTAGCAGCCGAGTTAGCTAAGGCTATGAAAATCTAAAGGAAGTTAAGCTAACCCTACTGAGAAATTTTTCAGGTGCCAAAGTGTTTATCATTGCTCTGTTCGGGCAAGGGAAATACGCAAATATTGGTAATAATGGCTCAAACTCAGATATATCAAGAAAAAAGTTGATTAAAGAACTTATCTGAGAAACTGATAAAATTTCTTTTCCGGTGAAACCTCCACTAGATAGTAAATAACTATAAACCAGAGGCGGGTTACAAGAGCTAGACTTTATTTAAAGGAAAGCTTTTAACCCGTCACCTCACTGATGTTAGTTAAAGAAACTCTGGCTTTGTCAGTAGTTCAACTGCCAAAATCAAGTTAATTTAAAGTAATAAATTAACTGTTGAATATAATTATAATTGTTTTATACTATTGTCTCAATTAGTATATATTATAACTCTTAAGGTGGACACTGACCCGGATGAAAAATTGAAATAGAAATTTGGGCACCAGCATCAAGTGCCCCTAAATACTTGATCGAATATTCTTTTCATCCCCTATCCAAGGGAAGGCTATTGACCTGATTTTTGGGTCAATTATATAGAAAATTAATCATAGTGTTGTTATGTAAAGTTCTGACTTGACTTAGTTTAAGGTAAGACATTAAGGAAAAAGCATGGGATTAAAGCGGCGGGAATTTCTGCAAAGGGCTAGTTTGGCCCTAGGAGTATTGGGAATCAATCAAGCAGGGTGGTGGCGCCTCCAAAATTATTATTCAGAAGCCTTAGCTCAAACTACAGGAGGTAAATTAGCATTCTTAGTAGGTATTAATGAATATCTAAATGCATCTCTGTCTGGGTGTGTTACAGATGTGGAGATGCAACGGGAATTGCTAATTCATCGGTTTGGTTTTTTACCTGCTGATATTCTGACTCTCACAAATGAACAAGCTACTAGGGAAAATATAGAAACAGCTTTTATTAGTCATTTAACTGATCAAGCTAAACCAGATGACTTGGTTGTGTTTCATTTTAGTGGCTATGGTAGTCGTGTGACTAAGATGATTGATCAAAATAAACAGAATGAATTAAGTACCTCAAATTTAATTTTTCAAAATAGTCTAGTTCCAATAGATGGTATAGCTTCGAATAATGAGGGCGCAGAAATAAATGATGTTTTAGAAGAGACTCTCTGGTTATTATTGCGATCGCTCCCTACGAAAAAAGTAGTAACTATATTAGATACTAGCTATGTATATCCTGGTAAAAATTTGCAAGGTAATCTCAGAATTCGCTCTCGACCTAGTTTGACTACAGAGCAAATCAATATGAAAGAGAAAGCAATGCAAATGCAACTGCGACATCAACAAAATATTTTAGGAGAACAGGAAATTTATGAAAGTCAACTCAAAGGCTTAGTTCTTAAGGCTAGCCAACAAAACCAATTTGCTACTGAAGCTGACTGGAATGGTTTTAGCTCTGGTTTATTTACTTATGCTCTTACCCAAAATTTATGGTCTACAGCCCCCGCCACCAGACTACAAATTAGTTTTTCACAAGCTGCTGGCGAGGTAGAACAAATAACTGGAGTTAATCAGCAACCAGAGTTTAAACAAGCAAAACAACAGAACATTGCTCAATCTACAAAAGTACCTACTATAATTCCAGTAGCTATCAGTAATCAAAATATCTTTAATCCTTTATTACCCTCTGCTACGGGTGTAATCACTTCAGTAGAAGATAACGGCAAAACAGCAAACCTATGGTTAGGAGGATTACCAGTTAGTATTCTTGATACGGTTACATCTTATTCTCTATTCAAAACTTTTCCTGATTTTGATTTAGACTTAAGCTTTGAATTACAAATTCAGAATCGAAATGGCTTAAAAGCAAAAGCTTCCGTTATCATTGACACTAATAATTCACAACAATTATCAGATATAAACCAGGAAAATATCAACGACCAAACACAAAAAACTTCTCAAAATCTTCTTCCTAATCTTCAACTTTTGACAGGATCTCTGGTACAAGAAAAGATTAGAGTTTTACCTCAATCTCTGAATTTGATGATAGCTCTAGACCATAATATGTCAAGAATAGAGCGGGTAGATGCTACCAGTGGTTTTTCAGCAATACCTAAAGTTACCGTAGTAGCAGATACACAAGCCGCTGATTATATATTTAGTCGAGTAGAAGAAACAACTATCGCTCAAAGTTCTTCTGCTATTTTACCCTCTACTTCTCAGGGTCATTATGCTCTATTTTCTCTGGGCAAGGTACTTATACCTAAGACTATAGGAGAAAAAGGAGAAGCAGTCAAGGGAGCAATAGAAAGGTTACGTTCCCCATTGGAAACCTTACTGGCAGCTAAGATGCTACGCTTAACTAAGAATGAAGGATCTACTCAAATCAAACTTAGAGCTAACTTGGCTACTGTTACTCCAAATGCAAGGTTAATTCTTAAGCGAGAAACTTTGGGGGTTAGGGATGGAACCACAAAATTTTTAACTGATATCAATGAAGATATAGACAAATCTGAAATTAGTAATTCATTAGGAACTTTACCCATTGGTAGTCGAATTCAATATCAATTATATAATTATGGCGATCGCCCAGTCTATTTTATGTTAGTCATTTTAGACAGTAGTGGGCGCTTTTTTGTTGTCGATCCAACTATATCTAATCAACTTGAGAATGATCCTCAACTTTCACTAACAGAGTTAATTGTTTCTCCGGGAGATAGTGTAAATATACCTCCAGTTATTAATAATTCTTCTAAAAATACAAAATCTTTGGGATGGAGGGTAATAGGTTCTGAAGGATTAGAAGAAAGCCTAATTATTTGTAGCCATCAACCATTTAAGAAAACAATTGCAACTCTTGTTGATGGAAAGGTGTTTCAAATTAGAGATGATCAGCTAATTAAAGAAATATTGAATCCTTTAGCAGTCGCACAAGCAACTTTACAAGATTTACAGAGTGCTAGTCAATTAGCTACTCAATCTTTAGAGTTATCAACGGATAATTATGCTCTCGATATTAATAGTTGGGCAACTCTGAGTTTCGTTTATCGAGTTGTTAAAAAAACACTTTGACTAGAAAATATTAATATAGCACTACCTATTTAGACTGCAAATATTTATAAATTTTCCTGGCTTTTTCTTAGAAAACTGGGATTTGAAAGCAATTGCTATGAGAAAAGTATTGTATAGCAGTTTTTACTTAAGTATACCACAGTAGGGACGTTGTCTGAAACTCCCTACAAGGGTTTTTGTTGAAAAAAGTGCATTCCATCTTTCTGAAAACCCCTATAATTACACTTGATATCATTTAGGATCTATTAAAAAAAAAGCCGAAAAATTTTTGTGTTTCGTTTATTTGACTCAATTGTTATGCATAAAAAAAGAAATATTTTCTAATGCTAGTTTGGTTACAAGTCAAATCTGAACAACTTCGATCCCTTTCTACAGTTAATTTTGGGAAAACCATCTAGTATAGGCATCTTCTCCCCCTGGGCATGCCTCATAAACCTGAAATGTGTACATAATTCCAGTCATAAGGTACGAAGTCTTAACTTTGAAGTTAAATTTTACTCTGACTAAATTTCAAAGGCGTGAGAAGCTCCTAGCTTTCATCACCAATTCTATATTTAAATCCTATATTTTCACCGAAAGCACCCGTGAACCAGCTTTTTACAATAAATTCTATATTTTTTTAGATATATAGAAAAAAAAACAAAGTTTGTGGGTTTATTCCTAATTAATCCTAATTATTTAAAAAATATACACATAACACATATTGGTATGAATGTCAAAATAAATTTTGTCGTATTAACACTCCTGATAAAGATTTGCAAAATTATAAAAAATTAGTTAAGCTAAGTAAAATCATGATCTATAAGGAAGTAGCTAAATGGTTGCAACACCAGTTAAAATTAAATACGAAGTTAAAGACGAGTCCTTGGCTGTTTTAGGTAAACAAAGAATTGAGTGGGCAGGTAGAGAAATGCCTGTTCTACGCCAAATTCAAGAACGCTTTGCTAAGGAAAAGCCATTAAGCGGGATTAAATTAGCAGCTTGCTGTCATGTTACTACTGAAACTGCTCACTTAGCGATCGCTCTGAAAAATGGTGGGGCTGATGCTGTATTAATTGCTAGTAACCCTCTATCTACTCAAGATGACGTAGCTGCTAGTTTGGTTGTAGATCATGGTATCTCTGTGTATGCTATCAAGGGAGAGGATGAAAAAACCTATCTGCGTCACGTAGAAATAGCTTTAGACCACAGGCCAAATATTATTATTGATGATGGTAGTGATGTTGTCGCTACTCTAGTAAAAAATAGACAAGATCAACTTCCTGAACTTATTGGTACTACGGAAGAAACTACTACCGGTATTGTTCGTTTGCGAGCAATGTTTAATGATGGGGTATTGACTTTTCCGGCGATGAATGTTAACGATGCTGATACTAAGCACTTCTTTGATAACCGCTACGGTACAGGTCAATCAACTCTTGATGGTATTATCCGTGCTACTAATGTTTTATTAGCTGGTAAAACTACTGTTGTTGTAGGTTATGGATGGTGCGGTAAAGGTACAGCACTTCGCGCTAGAGGTTTAGGTGCTAATGTTATTGTAACTGAAGTTGACCCAGTTCGCGCTATTGAGGCGATCATGGATGGTTTCCGAGTTATGCCAATGGCAGAAGCGGCTCCATTAGGGGATCTATTTATTACTGTGACTGGTAATAAGCACGTTATTCGCGGCGAACATTTCAATGTCATGAAAGATGGAGCGATCGTTTGTAATTCCGGTCACTTTGATATTGAAATTGACCTGGAAACTTTGGGTAAGAATGCTGATAATGTCAAGACAGTTAGACCTTTCACTCAACAGTACACACTTAAGAATGGTAAGTCTGTAATTGTATTAGGTGAAGGACGGTTAATTAATTTAGCTGCAGCAGAAGGTCATCCTAGTGCGGTTATGGATATGAGTTTTGCTAACCAAGCATTGGCTTGCGAATATTTGGTTAAGAATAAAGGTAAATTACAGCCTGGTTTACATTCTATTCCTACCGAAGTTGATAAGGAAATTGCTCGTTTGAAATTACAAGCTATGGGTATTGGTATTGATACTTTGACTGATGAACAGCTTGAATACATGAATTCCTGGACTGTTGGTACCTAATTGTTTCTTTTCAGAAGTAATAATTGGCTTGAACTAGTACTTAGTATTTGCTGACGAACTATTAGCTTCTGAAGGTTACTTAGGATATATAATGGGGGTTTTATTTAATTCCCCCATTAATATTAATTATTATTCATTTGCTTTATTTTTATTAGGGGAATAGTCTCTTGTTTTATTGATTTCAATAAATAACCAATATTAAGAGAAAAAAAATGTTGTTTGTATTAGGGTAAGAGCAATGTTTATTATTTATTTCAAGTAATAAGACCGAAAAATTATCTGGCTTATAGTCTCGCAAAAATAACAATTATTATTTATTTTAAGTAAAAATATCAAAAAGCATCTGGTTTATAATGGAGTTTTAACCGGATATATCTTAATTTTTAAAGTTATAAATCAGTGGCTAAATTATCTGTAGAATTACAACAATATTTTTTTGATGAAAAACGAACTCCTCAAGTTACTTTGAGAGATATTATTGATTTAGCAGGAGAGAGAATTTTTGGCTTTTTATTCGTAATTTTGTCTCTACCTTCAGCTTTGCCTATACCTGCTCCTGGTTATTCTATTCCATTTGGAATTTTATTGTTTTTATTGGCAGTTCAACTAATAATTGGTTCTACAACTCCCTGGTTACCTCAGAGTTGGTTAAATAATACAATTTCTCTTCAGAAAGTACAAGGAATTTTGAACTCTGGTATTCCTTGGTTACGGAAAATTGAGTTGATATCTCGTCCTCGTTTGAGTTATATTTGTACGAGTATTATTGGTAGAATTGTGGTTGGTTGCGCGATCGCTCTTATGGCTATCTCAATGATGATACCTATTCCTGGTACTAATACTTTACCAGCGATCGGGATTTTTGTTACTGGCTTTGGTTTGTTAGATGATGATGGTTTTATTAGTCTGGTTGGTTTGGTACTCTGTTTAATGGGTGCAATTTTAAGCGGTCTAATTCTGATATTTGGTTATGAGGTTGTTAAAGGTGGAATTAAATTAATTAAAAATTTTCTTACTTCAAATTAGCAGCTTTTAAGGATATCTGGGCATATTTTTCTAGTCTAATTATCTTTCCCTTTCGCACTTCAGTTAGATACAATTTATATCTTCAAAATACCCAAAACAAATTTTTCCCAAAGTCTTGATTTTAAATTTATTTGTGCTATTATATAAATAATGGGAAAGATGCGCTCATATATACTTATTTCAAAGTTAATTAATTATCAAAGCATCCATGAATTAACCCCTCAAGTAATAATATTTACTCAATAGTTACAGTTTAATAACTGAGTTACAGTTTAAGAACTTTAAGCATTGATCTGTCAGCTAAGAAAAGGAATTAGCTTCCAAGAAAAATTACAAAACTTTCCATTATTATGAGGTATGCCCACGGGAGTAAAATGTTCCCAGTCGCTACATAATTTTTACTGTTTACCCTCTACCTCCATACCCGAAATATCCTGTAAAAGTCCGACACCAAAAAGATGATTAGCTTTTGGCTCACCATGACTTAGGAAAAGCACTTGAGCTGACTGCTAATAGCTAGCTTTTAAAGTATAAGTTAGAAACTTTATTATTTTTGCTCTGGATAAATAGGCGATCGCTACTTTTGACTAAAAACCAGGTCTCAAGTCGGCTCTTTCCAAGAACTATATTTTATCAACTACTAAATGGGCTGTAATTAATAGTAATTAATAACTGATCACCTAGTCAAAAATTTCTGCAAAGCCAAGCCATTTTGAATTTATTTGTGCTACTATTTATATAGTAGGAAAGATGTGCTCATATATACTATTCTACTTATTCTCTAGTACCCTATATCTCCTTATCTGACTCTCAAGACCTAATTTATAACTTTAATAATTTAATAATTTAATAATTAACAATATTCCTTTCTCCTTCTCTGGTTTTCCTTTTTTCCGAAAACTCCTTATAGAAAATTGGAGAAAATATTAGGGGTTATTAACCATATCTATTCACCTCCCTCAAAAAATCTTGATACCTATATATAAATAAGGAGGAACTTATGGAAGAGAATGGAAAAATCTTAGGGATATGAGCAGTAATAGTAGCTGTAGTAATTCCTATAATGGGGTTGTTCATGGATATTGTGGGTTTTGGTATTGATCTTGCGCAAGTTTGGTCGCCTTCTCTATTGATCAAAAAAACAGACCGCTTTTCTTGTGAGTTACAGGATAATACAAAAGTTTGGACTGTAATGTATGACGGTGATCAAGGTAAAAAACCATGGTTAGGTATTGTCAAAAAAATGGGGGGAGGTTGGACGACCGCTAGACGATGTGAAGAAGTAGAAAGGCGCTTAGAATATTTGCGCAAGCATGGTTTATATACTCTAGAATATCGCAAAGACCCTAATACTCCACTGCAGGAAGTTATTTGTGCGAAAACTCTTAAAAGTGGTAATAATTGTCCATTATTATTGACTTTGGATCAGGGTGTGGATGGTTATCAGGCCTTGGTAGATATGACTAATGCTTTGTTCAGTGATGAGACATTTGAACAGAATAGTGAGGCAAGGTTGGCAAACTCTAATTTTTCTAGGGAGTTGCCTGTGGTCTATTTAGAGCCTTTTTTGGCTAAGGAAGATCGCTTGGCAAGAAATTAGAAGGTGGTACTAAAGGAGCCCATCCCTAAGCGTGACTAACAAATTTCTAGCCCGGAGCAACCTACTCCTAATTTTTCTAACTCCTCCCAGGAGGGTTTGTCAGATGGTCTAATGCTAGAAAAATTCTGTCTGATAAGTGTCTATAGGCAAAAATATAACTATTGCTTGACTTATTTTTTAGGAAAGTTTGAACTTGCCCTTCGTTTACTTTAATAAATTGGTTATTAAAGTTTGATGGGTAAGTCTTAGCTCACAATATTTATATATTGGATCTTGAGCGATCGCTCACTAGTTTAACTAATAACTAATAACTAATAACTAATAACTGATGACTGAAATGAAGCGATCGCTTGAACATGGAAAAATACAGCCCTTTGTATTATTTAATGGTACAGTTACCCGGGTAATATACCTATACTAGGTATTTTTACTGTTTATTCTGTACATCATTTACCTAAAATATACTGTATTTGAGTCGAAATATCTGGGTAAGTAATTTTGATGTTTAATATGATAGTTTTGAGGTGAAAAGCTGATAAATGAATAAATAATTAATGTATTTTATATTGGTTTATCTATCAAAACTCGGAACTAACAAGTACTTTAGCGGTTAGCCTGAGAGCTTTTTGTATTCATGCTAAGCAAAAAGATAAATAAAGCTGACTATTTTTTTCTTTTGCGTTTGACTCTGGCTTCTAAAGCAGAGGCTTATGGTTAAGAATGTGGCTGAGGCTTATGAGTTTCTTTCTGTTTTTATTAATTTCGAGCAACATTCTGATTTTAATTTTCTATATATATAAGTTCATCTGATTTTTTTTCATCTCATCTTACTTGCAATTTTCAGAATTTATTCACTAATCAAAAAAACTGCAATAAATCAATAAAAAATGTACAAACAAACAAAAATCATGATGTAGTAGTAGCCCGAGATAGTTATCGTATTATTAATGTACAACAAGTTTTTTGGGTTGTCAAGGGGGCGACCGGTTTCAGTTAAAATTTTGAAAAATCTAGGCTTTTGTAGGAGCAGGGAAAACCTAAGGGTGGGGGTTATAGGATTTTTCAGGAGCAACCACATTCTTATCAGCAAAACCTAATAAGGGCGAATGGTCAGACAAACTCTACTGGCAACTTATAGTTGTTTGGTTGCCTTATCTGAGCTTACCTACCTTTATTGCCCTGAGAGCTAATAACTGAATGGGAAAAATCATTTATCAAAAACTGATTACTATTTGCTGGCTGTTGGGGGGTAAATTGAAAAATCATTTATCAAAAACTGATTATTATCTGCTGGTTTTTGGAAAGGTAAATCATTTATCAAAAACTGATTACTATCTTATTTTGGCAGATAAAAATGGTTTGAGGTGGTAAGGTAATATCTGTAGAGTTAAGGAAATTCCTGGAAAAAGCACAACCCAAATGAAATTTCTTCACGGCTGAGAAACGACTTTATTATTTGAGATAAATTTTTTCCTCAATTTTTCCAGCTCTTAGCT
>ENA-UENX01000417-UENX01000417.1-marine-metagenome-genome-assembly--contig:-NODE-417-length-18659-cov-3.500644_pt1 | contig 18659 bp, 18 predicted proteins | sample MGYA00237875_ERZ529327 | MGnify/ENA primary metagenome ERZ529327 (study PRJEB26372, sample SAMN05368347) | marine metagenome | biome: cultured habitat; feature: ocean water; material: water; isolation... | reverse complement strand
GTGCATACGGTAGGTCTTAAAGACTTCGGAAGTGTCCAAAACAAAAAAAGGAGTAAACCGCTAAGGCTTACTCCTTTTTCTCTTGCAGCTATCCCAATCTTGAATCCCCTCTGAGAGACTGACAAGTACTGGTCCTAGATACAATTTCTGTGTTTTGTTGGGTCTTTAACAACTATGAACGAAGTTGTCTGTACTTTCCCAGTTAGGATTTCTTTACCCCTTCCAGGCGCAGTTCGTTTAATCTTCCGGCGACTTGGGAGATCGTGCTTAGGCGACCTTGATTAAGTGTGTAGTAAGTTGCCGTAGTTTTCTTCTTAGTTTTCAATGCACCGGCCGCGATGAGCTGTTTTAGTTGTCTCTCTAGGTCTTGCGCATTGATCTTCAAGCTTAGTAAAATGTCGTGAAAGGTGCCTCCCCCTCTTTTTCGCATAAATTCTAAGATGGGAATACTTTCATCTTTGCTTACGGTCTCAAGTAACTGAATGGCTAAAGTGACCTTGTCGTCACTGGTTCGCGAAATAGTGTTCCATGCGTGCATAAGAGTAGGTTTATGTGAAAATAGCTTAGTTGGCGTGCTCAACTGTTTTACAACGGTAGAGCCAGGCCATGCTTCGGTGATTTATGTCTTGTAAACTTATCTTACTCTTTGATATATAATAAACGAAGGTATTGAGGTAGAGTTTCATGTGTATTAGTATTTTTCTACTTCATTGCCCGTCCCCAGAAAGTACTATACATTAGTACTGAGTCTAATTTGTAGGAGGTTTGTTAGGAAGTGGTCGTAAATCCATGGTCAACGGAAGATTTTATGGCCCTTGCTAAGCGCTTTTCACGAAATCAAAGACCAAAAATTATTGGAATACCTTTAAATTTAGGCATGGATGAAGCCAAAGGTGTGTCTTTTTCAAGATGAGAACGTCAGAAAAATGCAAACGGCCGCCAGTCTCGTCCGTGGTCAATTATACCTTATACAACCATACAAAAATTGAACTATGCCTGTAAGAATGGAAAAGGATCCCGATAATAATCGGAGAAACAATAACCCTACCGGCCCAAGAAACAACCCGGGAGGTGGAGGCGGAATGATCCGCAAATTACTCCCCTTCTTAATCATGTTCTTATTCAAACGTCCCAAACTAATCCTTCCCGTACTTATCATCGGAGGGCTGTGGTACTTCTTCTTCGGAGGCCAAGCCATGCTCAGTGGTGGCCCTACCGCGGAGGATAGCTTCCAAGACGCCAGCTTTTCTCTCGGTGCGTCCCTAAGTGAGGAAATGTTTGATCAAGCCAAAGTATTTGAGCCGCTAACTTATGGGTATGGTGGTGCAGGACTTCCTCCGAGAGTATCCTTACAAAACTATGCTCCTAGAAGACTCCATCAAGGTCAGCAGGGCTCTTGCGTAGGCTGGGCAAGTGCCTATGCAGCACGTACCATCTTACATTCTCGTGCCACAGGACAAGATCCAAACTCAGTGGCCTTTAGTCCATCCTATCTCTATAACCAAATCCACCTCGATGGCTGCCAAGGAGCTTATATGCTAGATGCGATGAAGGCGATGTCACAAAATGGCGGCGTTCCCTTTAGCGACTTCCGTTACAATGAACGTAGCTGTTCGGCACAGCCCAATAATACACTCCTTAGTAAAGGACGCCAATTTAGAATTAAGGGGTATAACCGCTTGACGCTTGGCGCCAACAACTATAAAGTAGATCTTCAGGGAATGAAACAGAACCTTGCACAAGGTGCACCTGTGGTCGTCGGAATGATGGTAGGAGGTTCTTTCATGAGTCGCATGCTTGGACAAGACTCTTGGGTTCCTTCTCAGCGAGACTATTCCATGAGAGGCTTCGGGGGACATGCCATGTGTGTAATTGGCTATGACGACAACAAAAATGGTGGCTCTTTCCAGGTCATGAATAGTTGGGGAGAAGACTGGGGGAATCGTGGTAATTTCTGGGTGACTTATCGCGACTTTGAGCATTTTACCAAAGAAGCTTATGGACTCCACCCCATGGGTAGTACAGAACAGTACGATCCAAACAAACTACAGGTTAAATTTGGTTTAGCAGACCTAGCCACACAGAGTACGATAGCCATGCAACAGGTGTCTGATATCGAGTTCCGCACAGCCCGCCCCCTCAATAAGGGAGATAAGTTCAAGATTTTGGTTGCTAATAGTATCGAATGCTACGTGTATGTGTTCGGGCAAGAGACAGATGGCTCCAGCTACGTCCTTTTCCCCTATACACAAAAGCATTCGGCCTACTGTGGAATTACCGGAACACGTTTGTTCCCTCGCGATTACTCTATGAAAGCTGATGAAATCGGAAACACAGACTACATCGCAGTAGTGGTATCCAAAAAAGAACTTGACTTCGACGCCTTCAATCGCCGGATTTCCCAAAGTCGCCAGACTACTTATGCAGGCAAGCTGAAAGAAGCCATGGCCAATGAGCGCATTACTAATGTAAAGTTTGAAGCCGGTCAAACGGTAGCTTTTGATGCTACGACCAATGGTAAGAATATAGTTGGTACAGTGCTGGCGCTGGATAAACGCTAGGCGCTTAGCCGCATTGCTAGCCGCACTCAGAGGGTGAGTGAATTCACCCTCTGAATGGCGGCTAGCCAAAGAAAAAGTCCGGACCACGTAGTGCGTCCGGACTCTGACTATCATAAATTACCCGACTATATTAACGTTTAGAATTTTATACCGACACTCGCTGTCAGCATATTGTTTCGACCTTCCGCATTCTGGAAATAGTCCTTTAGACCAATTTCATAGGTCACATCTACGGTTAGGAAGGCCAGATCGATGCCCACGCCAAGATTAGCGCCATAGTTGAATCGGTTAAGATCCTTGACATCGAAATCGAAATTTGCTTTCTCATTCACACCGATGACATAGGATGGCGTAATACCACCTTTGGCATGAATTCCCAAAAGTCCATTATCTCCTGTAAGACGGAAGCCGATATTCAAAGGCAATCGTACACTTTGGATGGTAGTTTCATCTTTCAACTTAATGTCCTCAGGATTGTCAATCTCATTTTCTTTCAAAAGGCGAGCAGTGTAGCTGTAGTAATGAACACCAGGGTTCAAGAAGAAGATTCCATCTCCTACTCTCAAGTCAAAACCTGCGTTCCAGCCAGCGCGGACTTCAGCGTCCAAATCTTGCAATTTGGCGTCAAGTGCGGAGACGTTTAAGCCGACCTTAGGATTTACGGTGACCTGTGCGAAAGAGGGGGTAATCATTAATAACAGTGCTAATGCTGCCAACAACTTCATAGATTGTTTCATGATGGCTTTGGTTTGTGATGATTGAATCAAATTACGCCACTAAAACGATCCTAATTCGCAGAATAATGTGAAGGAATTCACAAAGTCTGTTAAGGAAAATATAAAGGAAATTTACCCTATATCTCCTCCTCTGCTCGGTTTTTTGCTATTTTTGGATATGTAGTCAGAACCCATAAATACCTGGTATTCTTAGGTTTTGACTCCTATATTGGCTGTGTTTTTTAAGAAGGCTAAACACCTATTCACCAGGGCAGTTTTTCTATTTAAACAGTTTTCAAAAAAAATGCAGTATTGGTCAAAAAAACACTCAACACACAAACCCAACGACTGTTATGTGGCTAAAACAATTGAAATACGCCTTTCTCCATCTTCGTAAAAACAAAGAATTTACCATCCTCAACATCTTGGGCTTAGCGCTTGGAATGGCTAGTTGTTTTCTCGCCGTTCTATATTGCTGGCACGAATTCAATTACGATGGCTTTCACTCAGAAGTAGACCATATCTATCGCATTGAATATAGTATGGATGGTCCTTCAGGAGAAAAAAGAGGACGTATCCCTCCTGCAGTGGGCCCAGCTCTACAAGCTTATTTCCCAGAAATCGCAGCGGTCAGCCGCTTCTATCCAAGAGATCTCAGTGTAGCGGTGGTAGAACAACAACGACAGCAAGAGGTAAAGCACGTCTACTTTGTGGATACAGGAGTGACGGAAGTATTCACTTTCGATTTTCTTCAAGGAAATCCCAAAACCGCTTTTCAGAACCCCAATGGCGTGGTGCTAACGGACAAAATAGCACAACAGCTATTCGGTAAGGTGGACGTACTGGGCAGCTCGTTGCGTCTAGCGGGAGAAGACGGTTTCTCAGTAACGGGGGTGATCAAGGGATGGCCCGATCAAACGCATTTACCCATTAATATACTGCTCCCCTTTGAGGCCATGATTACCGTGGAGCCCGAACATGCACGGGAACGCACTAAGGGTTTCACTCAATACAATTGGAGTGCCACGCATTCCTATACTTATGTCAAGTTAAATCCTCAGCAAAGCCAAGAAGAGGTGAATCAAAGACTGGTCTCTTTTGTCAATGAACAAGGAGATGAGCGACTGAAGGATAGACAGCATTTGAGTCTAATCCCGGTCCAGGATATTCATTTGTATGCAGATCGGGGTGGGCCTAAGCCACTTGGCAACGAGCGCTACCTCTATCTCTTTTTGATAGCTGGCTTGCTCACCCTAGGTGTTGCCGCCATCAACTTCATAAACCTTTCTACTGCTGATGCGATGCGCCGAGCTAAGGAAGTGGGCACGCGAAAAGTACTGGGTGCTAGAAGAGCTAGCCTAATTTTTCAATTTTTAGGGGAATCTATACTGCTGAGTTGTATTGCATTTCTAGTAGCGTTGGGGTTGACAAGTCTACTGTTGCCCTATCTCAATCAAGTAACAGGTAGCCAAATCCCAATCTCTGCCTTATACACCCCTCTACTATTCTTTAGTTTTTTGGGGCTTGCCGGACTTAGTGGTTTTCTAGCGGGAATCTACCCTGCCTTCTTTCTAAGTCAATTTCAAGCCATCGCCATCCTGAAAGGAAGCTTGGCATCCAACGAAAAACCTTGGAATGCTTGGATGAGAAAAGGCTTGATTACGATACAATTCCTGGTAGCTATGGTTTTCATTACAGCAGCAGGAACAGTATATCTACAATTGAAACACCTTCAACAACAGCCTCTGGGATTTCAACAAGATCTTATGCTCAGCGTACCACTCAATAGTCAAAACAACCTCAATGCTTTGCTTCGTCCCGGTGATCCACAGATCCGGCAGCGCATGAATACCCTGGACGAACGGCTATTGAGCCATCCACAGATCACAGCCGTAACTCAGTGTTCTGCCTTGCCAGGTCTTGGTACGGTGGCTCGTACTATTGCCACGGAAGAGATTAGTCCAGAAGAACACCTGACAGCTCCAATCCTTGCGGTAGACTATGACTTTAGCGAGACCTTTGGATTAGAACTCCTGGCTGGACGTGACTTTGATGCCGCCTTTGGAGTTGATCATTTAAGTTCCTTTCTAATTAATGAGCAAATGTTGAATCTGCTTTCCTGGGATAGTCCCGAAAGTGCCATTGGGAAACAATTGACGGTGGGTCGAAAAGAAGGGACTGTAGTCGGAGTGGTCAAGGATTTTCACATAGAAAGTCTACATGAAAGTATCCAACCCATGGCCATGGAAGTCAGTCCTGGAAGCTTTGGCTATTTTGCGCTTAAGGTAGCCGGACAATCTATTCCAGAAACCCTAAGCTTCATAGAAGAGGAGTGGAAAACTGCCTTCCCCGAAAAAGTCTTTGAATACAGCTTCTTGAATGAGGAATTGGATCAAGCTTACCAAGTAGAACGTAAGTTAGGCCAAGTGATTGGCTATGCAGCTTTCCTGGCCATCTGTATTGCCCTCTTTGGACTTTTGGGTTTAGCGGCTAGATTGACCCAGCGACGTTTTAAGGAAATTGGTATCAGGAAGGTGCTTGGCGCCTCATCCTCGCAAATCTTAGGGCTAATCTCTAAAGATTTTATCCTATTGGTGGTATTGGCCATTTTGCTTGCGCTTCCTTTGAGTTGGTATAGTCTGGATCTTTGGCTGTCCGATTTTCCATTTAGAATTAGATTTCCGTGGTGGCTGGGCCTGCTTAGTGGGTTGGGCGTAACAGTGATCGCATTGATTACAATTGGCACACAATCGCTTAGAGCCGCCCTGAGTAATCCAGTTGAAGCCATACGTGATGAATAGGGTTTTGGTACAAGTCACTATTTGAGTCTAAGGTATCTAGGAACTGTTCCGCACCATTAGTCAATAGAAGTATCTTCTTTATGAGGCTTGCCAAACAGGCAACATTATGCGAAGGCTGATTGCCCCATCTGTACCCAGCACCCCTGGCCTACCCGTCTATTGCTATATAAGTATTTCTGCTGCTCAGCAATACGTTTGTGCGTAGGAACAGCAAGATATCTATCCATCCTCCCTCCTACAAACCCTGTCGGAGAACTTGACTATCTGGAATAATATTTAGATATTTATCTAAATACCTAAATGAAATGAACTCCATATTTAAGGCACTGAATGACCCTACGAGGCGGCAAATTCTAGATATGTTAAAGGAGAAGGACTTAAATGCAGGAGAAATTGCCGAGAATTTCAACATGTCAAAACCCAGTATTTCTCATCATTTGGACATCTTGAAAAGGGCTGACCTAGTGACCAGCGAGAAGAAGGGACAATTCATAGAATACTCGCTGAACACGACCATATTGGAAGATCTGCTCAACTGGATCATCTCTTTAAAATCCTAAGTTTCTCCGGCAGCATCACACAACTTGTTGGGGTAAAAAACACCTTCTTCGACTTATCTCGTTTTAAGATTGTCCACGAGATGAGTCGAAGAACCAAAAGATAGTAACATGAACCAAAGATTAAAGAAAGAACTACCATTGATCGCCATCGCTTTGATTCCTTCTGTCTATCTAGCCATTATTTGGAATAGACTTCCCGACCAGGTTCCTGTACATTGGAATCTGAATGGAGAAATTGATCGATACGGAAATAAAACAGAACTCCTTGTTCTTGCCATCCTACTTCCGCTCCTCGTTTACGGTCTCTTCTTGATCATCCCCAATATTGATCCAAAAAACAAGTTGAAGCAAATGGGGAGTAAGTACCATTCTATCAAAGTGACATTGACTACTTTTATGTCTGGATTGGCCGTATTCATTATCTATTCTGCAGAGAAAGAGACTTTGACCAACCCGAACTACATCCTCATATTGATCGGGCTCCTGTATATCATTCTTGGCAATTACTTTCAGACCATCAAGGCCAATTACTTCATCGGCATTAGAACCCCCTGGACGCTTGAAAATGAAACGGTGTGGAAAGAAACACACAAATTAGGCGGGAAAATGTGGTTTGCAGGCGGGATTGCTGTCATTTTATGCAGTCTAATTTTAAGCAAAGGCACGAATTTCACCTTATTTTTAATCATTACAGGGATCATCACCATAATCCCACTCGTTTATTCTTATTTGAAATTCAAGAGTCTGACAAAGGAATAGTCTTATCTAAGTGATGCTGAATGGCCAATGTTGGTTTTCTACTAATATTTGTGTTTTGAGCAGTCCCTTAGTTAAGGTTTGACTCCTTTAAACTGCCAAAACCATGAAATTCACCCTTCGCATCCTCAAATGGATATCCTTAGGCCTATTGGGGCTTATTCTATTGCTTTTCCTGTTCCTACTCTTAGACCGCGGAGCCATTGAAAGACCAGCCCCTCCCCCACCCTCGGAAATAAAAGCACCTCCGGTTTATAGCGCAGATGTGGATCTCAATCTATATAATACACTGCTTGAGCAGTTTGGAAAGCATAAAAGCCTTGCAGAAGGCTATGAACTACAGTGCCTGCTCGCCTTATCTCACTATCCAGAATTGAAAGAGGTGCCCATCGATTTTGTTATTCAAGAAACCTTCATCCCCTTAGCTTCCAGGCCAGCTCCTATCAGCGTCCTTTTCCCCTGGGTTAAACGAAAATACCTAGTAGTCATAAGCAGTAAATCTGCCGATTTCTTTGAAGGCATTTTGATGCACAATCTACCCTTTAATGAACAGGTAGGCGTACTTGGGCATGAATTAGCGCATTCTCTCTTCTATCTAGACAAAAACTCTTTCCAACTCGCCTGGATCGCTTATCAGTATGAGAAAAACGGCGATTTTCACGATCGTTTTGAACAGGACACCGATAAACGAGCCGTAGCACATGGTTTAGGCTATCAGCTGTATGATTATGCTTTTTTCGTACGGAAGTCATTCGGGAATACCCAAGAAGAAATTGCCAATGAGGAAGGAGGGACTTATTTAAGTCCAAAAGAGCTGGCAGCGGAGATGGAGCAATACCCTTTCTACCGAGATACACTCCGATCCCCGGACACATACTTTGTTGATTAGTGCTAAAAGGAAGCTAATATCAACGCTTTAGTGTGACTATACCATTAAAGCTTTCTTCAAAACCCAAAGCATTTTGTAGTCGCACGATGTAAACATATGGTCCTTTCTCGGCAGGCTCGCCCTGGAAAAGTCCATCCCATTTTAGCTTACTACTCTTGGAGGAGAAATTAGTCGCTGTGTACACCTGCTCGCCCCAGCGATTGTAGATGGAGAATTCGCGAAATACCTTCACCTTCTTAACTAATTTAGGTTGGAAAACATCATTAACACCGTCCCCATTTGGGGTAAATCCATCTGGAAAAAGTAAGGTGGGATCATTGGCAGTAAGTTCAGTATCCTGTGCTTCAGCAGGGAAAACTAGCGTTTGATAAAACATATGACCTAGAATCAAGGCCAGCACAATATTGCCAAGAATCAAGGCTTTTCGCCAAACCATACTCGTACCGGAGATAATATTGGGCAGATCAACCGTGATACGCTCGAACCATGATGGCGTCTTAGTGAGTTTTGGTCCGACGACTAAGGGCTGTTGCAAAAAGCTTTCTAATGATTGATCTAGCATATGCTTGATATTTTGGCTACTATCCTCCAATAGGAGGTTTTGTAAATGAATAATCGTTTCCTGTACTAATGGATCCTGGGCTGCTATTGCCCGCACCTGCGCTGCCTCTGCCTCTCCCAGGCTCCCTTCGCAGTAAGCCATAAGTTGCTCGAAAGGCACATAAACTGATTTGGGTGTCTGCATATCCGCTTCGTTAAGGCTTTAGCAATTGATGAATGAGCTGTCGGTGCTGTCGAAGCTTTTGATTGCCCCGATCAATTCTCCCTCGTACCTGGCCTTGTTTTAGGCCAATTTTTTTAGCTATTTCTTGGTAGGAATACCCTTCTAAATACAGTCGGTAAACGGTGCGTTGACTCTCTGGCAGGTAAGACAAGACATGGCGAATAGCGTCCTCTCTCACGAAGCTTTCAGCACCATTAGGTTCCATCTTCGTAGCTCCCCAGCTACTCTCAGCCTTGATCTTGGTATGATATAGGCTATTAGCTCGCCGTTGTTCGTTGACATTATTTTTCAAGGAGGTCAACAGATAAGCTGAAAATTGCTGGCTTATCTCTTGGAGTTTGCCAGGGTTCTTCTGATATAAGCTCGGAAGTCGACGCGCTAATCGCTCAAAAAAGACCTGCGTAGCGGTTTCTGCCTGCTCCTTATTTCCCTTGCAATAGGCTAGCCCCAATACCATGGCATGATGATAGTACTTCCGAACAAAGACGGCAGCAGCACCTTGGTCGCCGCCAGCCCAGGCCACCAGTAAACTATAGTCTGATTGAGATGGATCCCACGGCATTATCGTTTCCTGTTTACTGTATTAATGCGGGGCAGGAATAAAACTTCACGGTTAGGATAGAAAAAAGAAGGGGAAAAACCAATTAGAATGAGAAATGATGCAGCAAGACACAATGGTCTTACTACATCATTTCTAAGGATGAAAAGTATCTCGTAATCAGCACCGAGCCTAAATGTGTAGGGCTAGTACCGGCGTATTGGCATGGTAGGCCATCATTTTAGTCTTACTGTAGTTGAATAGCTCTTGTACAAAGCTGCGCTTACGCGTGAGCATCGCAATGATATCTACCTTTTCCGTTTCCAGAAAATCGGTCAGCGCCTTCTTCATGTCGGTAGCATCCAAAACTTTATAACTAATCGGAAGCTCAATTTGCCCTACCTGACCTTCAAACTGATCCATCTGCTGGGTAATCGGTTCTGTATGAGCTAGGTCTACATTAACACAATGTAGTTGTGGATTGAAACTTCCAAATAGTTCCGTCAGGCGCTTGATCGCCGCCACATCCTCGTCTTTATAAGAGGTAGCATAAGCTATATGGTCTATTGTACCATCAAACTCTGCCTTAGCAGGAACTGCCAGTACTGGACAAGCAGCATTCTCTAGCACCTCACCGGCCACACTCCCTAGGAAAATCTCCTTCAATCCTCTCGCACCAGTGGTCCCCAAGACAATCAAATCAGCTTCTTCCTTTTTTGCTGCTTCTAAAATTGTCTCAACCACTTCACCCTCCTCCAACATATGTCTCACTTCGACATGTTCGTATCCCTTTTCTCGAGCTAATTCAACTAGAGTCGGTATAGAATCCCGGTAATTCTCGAAAGAATAAAGATCCATGCTCTGATAAAAATTGTATAAGCTTCCGGGTAGATGAATATCTCCGATCTGCATTTCTTGATATACGTGAATCGTAGTTATACTGGCGTTCCACTTATCTGCCAATTGCAAGGCGTAGATAAAGGCGTGATTGGCTGCATCAGAAAGATCAGTTGGAAATAAGATCTTTTTCATGGTATTAGTTTTTGATCGTGGGGTGGATGGTGATTTTACTCACTATCAACCATTTCATATCCAATATTAATGAAAATGCCCTACCTGCCCTAATGACTTTGGTCACCAAATGAAAAAAATAACAATGACTTAACTCATTGATGGGTGCATTGGGATTCATCCTTTTAGATCATACCTTTTTCTCGGATCCTGGCCAGAAATCCCTCTTTCATTCGTTTGCTAACAAGTAAGCGATACTCATCCAGGTATACCTCATTACCATCAATTTCTCGGATATGTCCCAAGTTAACGATATGAGACCGATGAATACGGACGAAGTCCGAGGAGGGTAACATTTCCTCCATGAAGGACGTCGTTTGCAAAGCCAGAATGATATCGTCTTTGGTGTACAGCTTTACGTACTCCCCATAACTTTCCACAAAAAGCAAATCAGCATAGTTCAATCGTAAAATCTTGCGGTTCGTTTTCACGAAAAAATAATCCGGTGTCACCTCCGTTGTTGCTGCCCCTGGCGTTTTTTGCTCGTTGCCAGGGTTAGGCAAGTTTTTGTAGTCAATGAGTTCTTTGGCTTTATCTATAGCTTGGCAGAAACGTTGGAACGAGATCGGTTTAACGAGGTAATCCACCACGTCTAGCGCATATCCTTCCAGTGCGTATTCTGAGTAGGCAGTGGTAAATATAGTGGTGGGTGGATGCTTTAGTACCTGAAGTAGTTCAATACCTGTTAGATCATCCATTTGAATATCGGTAAGTAATATATCTACCTTCTCTTGGCTCAGTACTTTTTTGGCAGCTATGGCGCTGGACAAAGTATCCAACACCTCCAGTTCCTCTAGCTTTTCTGCATAGATCCGCAATAGATCCCTGGCAGGTTCTTCATCGTCTACGATCAGTACTTTGTATTTCATGTTCTATATTTTGACACTTAAAGGGTCCATTTGCAGCTCGTTCTTCAGCTACTGCTTACGGGTCAAAGGGATTTCTAAATTTACCTCGTAGCGATTCCCCTGCTGCTGTTGCTCCAATTTGAAATTAGAACCATATTGTAGTTGCAAGCGCTTCATCATATTCTCCATCCCAAGTCCTCCGTACTCCTGCTTGAGGCTTTTCCTTTTCCCTACCGAGTTGGCAATTTTCAAAATACAAAGGTCTCCCTCCTTCACCTCTACCTCCACCTTGATAAACCCGTCAAGATTGCTAATCACATCACTATGCTTACAGGCATTTTCCACGAAATTAACAATGATCAATGGAGCAATCAGGTGGTATCCTTTTACCCCCTTGCTGTGTAGTACGATATTCGATTGCCTAGAGTTCTTCATTTTATTAATCTCCAGCAGGTTTTCTACCGCTTCCAATTCCTGTTGCAAACGCACCAAATCTGAACTCCCCTCATATACCATGAAGCGCAGAATAGATGACAATCGCTCTAGCATCGTTCCGGCCCGTTCATTGCCGGTCTGCACGTAGGAGTAGATATTGTTTAAGGTATTAAATAGAAAATGGGGATTGATCTGCGACTTCAAGAAATTCAGTTCCGCTTCCAATTTTTGCTGACGAAGTTGGAAGGACCGTTCTTGGTTTGTCTGCCAAATCTCTATGAAATAATACAGGCTTGAAACAGCCGTTATGAGGCCTACTAGTAAAAAATAGTAAAAGACATTGCCCCAAAAATCCAAGTCTTGGTCATAATCGTAGTCATAGTCAAAGGGAAAAATCTGATCCACTAGTACTGATAAGCTAGCTGTGAAGAACAGAAGTACGAAGATTAGGATAGCATACAGCCAGGTACGCCCTTTTTGCAGCATGGGGAGTAGCCCGTAGTAGTGGGGATATACCGCCAATGGCCAGACCAAGGTTTTGCAGAAACCATAGGCCAAAGAAACCCCAACATCACTATAGTCCATTTCCTCTATACTGAAAATCAACAGTAGGATGGTCCATCCTCCTAATTGACCAAGGATACTGTATAACCTAAAGGCAGAAGCTCGGATCATGTGGTAAGTTTAGTAATAATAGTGTTGATTCAAAACTGTTTCCCTCGAAAAGCCCTTTGTAGCTCATCAGCGTCAGGGTTTCTCCCATGAGCGGAGATCATTGACTAAATGGCCGTTCATAGGCCACAAGCTCCCACTCAAAGCGTAAATATCCCCACCCTTTGAAAAAAGCAGCAAGCCTAGGATTAATCACCTAATCTTGTAGTAACCATTTACTCTAAAGCACCTAGCATGTTACGTAGCCGAACAATCTTATCCATAATCTTGAGTCTAGCAATACTCCCATTGACGGCTCAATCTACTTCACCGGGAAAGAGTCTTGAGGTAGCCTATTTTGGACAATTTCTTATCCAACCTGGACTAAGCATTAGTAGCTCGATTGATGTTCAATCTCTGGCAGCACCAGGGCAAGCTAGTACTCGATCCCTATTTCTTCGCCCGCAAGTAGGCTACTATTCACAAGTTAACTCGCACCAATCCTACCTCGCCGCCCTTGACTTTGGGTATTCCATCCAAAAGCAAAAAAAACGAGGCTGGGCTTACCGATCAGTGAGTCTCGGAATTGGCTATCAATTGAAATCCACACAAGAAGGCTTTTCGGTGAGTCTGGCTGATGGTGGTCGATCAAGCCAAAAGCGGGTCAACACCACGGGCTGGTTACCTACGGTCAGCTATACCCAAGGGATTCCCATTCAGCCTCAACTAAGCGGATACTACCGTATACTACTCTGTCAACTCTTTGAAAATACAGAACGCAGTTCCGTCACTCTATTCACGGAAATTGGCTTGCGCTTTTACCTCAAATAAAAATAAATCTACAGATATGAATCGAAGCGAATTTTTGAAGCATTCCCTCACCATGGGACTAGGTCTCCCCTTCTTATCCTCCCTGCTCACGGCTTGCGATAATCAAAGCCTCTTTGGGACTGATTTTCAGCCAACATTCAAGGGGAAAGTACTCATCATCGGCGCTGGAGCGGCAGGCATAACCGCGGGCTACATTTTACAAAAGCACAATATAGACTTCCAAATCCTGGAAGCCAATAGTGATTTTGGTGGTAGGGTAAAGCGATTAGAGGGATTGGCTGACTTCCCTATCGACCTAGGCGGAGAATGGATTCATACCGATCCCGCTATTCTTTCGGATTTAATTGCCGATCCCGCTATGCAGGCCAATATAGATATTATCAATTATCGACCGAAGACCATTTCCATCTGGCGCAACAACAAACTACGCCGGATGAATTTCGCTAGTCATTTCTACCGAGAATATAAATTCAAGAGCACCACTTGGTATGGTTTTTTTGAGCAGTTCATGGTGCCTTCTATTGCAGACAAAATGGAGTTTGAGCAAGTAGTCACCAACATTGACTATAGCGGAGATCAAGTGCAAGTCACCACAGCGGCAGGCGGAACCTACCAAGCTGATAGAGTCCTAGTGACTGTTCCCATTAAGATTCTACAGGGAGAAATGATCAATTTTGAACCAGCTTGGCCACAGGAAAAGAGAGAAGCGCTGGATACGATCGATATGCCTGCTGGACTAAAAGTTTTCTTGTCCTTTTCAGAACGATTCTACCCTGATATAGTAATGGAGAGTTTGACCACCGGTACGGAAAAGACCTTCTATGATGCAGCATTTGGAAAAGACACCAATGATGCTGTCCTTGGGCTTTTCACCGTAGGTGAATCCGCTAGGCGTTATACGAACTTAGGCTCGGATGAAAAGATTGTAGAGGAAGTTTTAAATGAGCTAGACACGATATTTGACGGCAAAGCTTCAAGGTTCCTACAAGAGGCGGTAGTCCAGAACTGGTCAGCCGAACCCTATATCCAAGGTTCCTATTCGCACTATGGAAGCAATTTCGATTCGACCATGCAAATCCTCTTGGAACCCTTAGCCAATAAGGTCTATTTTGCGGGTGAAGCTTTAAATGAGGGCGGAAACACCTCCACTGTGCATGGAGCAGCTGAATCGGCTTACAGAGTACTTGACAGACTGCTAAAAGTCTAAGGATTTAAGTAGGCGGGGTGGTCATTAAAAATGAAAATGCCACTCCGCTTTGAGCTACTTTCAATGCTTCTTAAGACTTAGCATCTGGTAGGGCGTTATAGACCTATGACCTGAATCCTGATCAACAAAGGTATAGCTAAGGTTAGTGTTATGAATCTCTTCTAGCCATTTAAACTTCGAAACTACGGAGTGCAGGACTTCCAGTTTATCTCCTGTATCTTGGATGCAAATGGTAATGATGGCATGCTGTTTCGACTCCTCGAAAATTCTTTGTAATAATCCCATCTCCTTGGCGCGCTCGGGCTTTCGGAAATGGAACATACTATCCATCAGGATGTAATCATACAAACCAAAATCTCCATACGCATAGATATCACCAACTACTCCCCTGAGCGTCAAATGCTCGTTCCGAGCCACCGCATTCAATTGGTCAATTCCCACTTTGGAGCTATCAATACCAGTCACTTCATATCCCAGTTTGGCCAAGGCTACCGCATCTCGACCTTGCCCACAGCCTAGGTCTAATAGCCTACCCTTCACTGGCCTAGACTGGAAGAACTCGATCAACTCAGGATAGGGTTCACCAAAAAGATTCTCCGTTTGATAGTATTTATTGTAAGTTTCGCTCATTCCTGGTATTTTGGTATAAGCAAAGCTACGGGGAGGGATTGGTTTTGTCTAAGATCTAGGATTGTATTTCATTCATTGCGCTTCCACTTCATCCGTCAGGATAAATCCGCTTCCATAAACATTAGTAATCTTGATATTCTCATCTTTTCCAAGGTACTTACGTAGCCGGGAGATGAATACGTCCATGCTCCGACGAGTGAAATAATCGTTGTTATTCCAGATATCTTTCAGAACGTGGCGGCGGGCCAGGAGCCGGCCTTTGTGCTGGCAAAGCAAGCGGAGGAGTTGAGCTTCTCGCTCGGTGAGCAGTTGTTCCTGATCCTGATAGGTCAGTTTCTGATTAGAGAAGTCAAATTGATAGGCTCCAATCTGGTAGGAAATGGGTTGATCAATAGAATTCACGGATCGGCGAAGTACGGCTTTAATCCGCGCTACCAATTCTTCCTCGTCTACTGGTTTGACAATGTAATCATCGGCACCAAGGTTGAAGCCTTTCAGTTTATCTACCTTCAAGGATTTAGCCGTGAGGAATATAATGGGGACTCTTGGATCCAGATGCCGCAGTTCTTCCGCTAAAGTGAACCCATCCATTTCTGGCATCATGACATCTAGGATACATAGATCAAAAGACTCTTTTCGAAAGGTGTTGAGTCCGGCACGGCCATCCTTTGCTAAACTTAGTTGATAGCCCTTCATCTCCAGATACTCCCGCAATACATAACCTAATGTATCATTGTCTTCTACCAGTAACAGATGGGGTCTTCGCATTTGATGATATTTAAGCGTTAATGGTCTGTCTCTTAAGTTGTTCCTTTCTAACAGAAGGCAAAACGATCCTAAATGTACTCCCTTGCCCCGGAGAACTTTCCAGCTCTATCTCCCCGCCATGGGCCTCAATGATATGTTTCACGTAGCTTAGGCCTAAGCCAAAACCTTTGACATTGTGTAGATTGCCTGTAGGTACTCGATAGAATTTTTCAAAAATCTTCTTCTGGTGCTCTACTGCAATTCCAACGCCATCATCTGCCAATTCCAAATGCAATTGTGCTTCGGTATTATAGGTACGAATCCGGAGCTGCAAAGGCGCGGGGTTGTACTTGATGGCGTTTTCTATAATATTCTGCAAGGCATTCTGTAAATGTACACGATCTACTTGAGCATGGCTTTCATCTGCACTAAGATCCAGCAGTAACCTACCTCCTTGTTCCTCTAGTTGCAAATGGTAACGTTCCGTCAAGTGCTCGACCAGGGAATGAACATCCTGCAATTGTTGATCCAACTGGTATTTTCCGCTTTCCAAAGAGGCCAGTTCCAATACCTTTTCGATATGCCCCTTCATGAGTTCGTTTTCTTTTTCCATCAGTTGGAGATACTCCTGGATCTTAGAGGGCTGATCCTGAAGACGTTGCCTCAACAGTCTAAGCAGGAGTGAGCTAGAAAAAACGGGGGTCTTCAATTCGTGGGTCAGGTTATTGATAAAGTCATTCTTCACTTCATCCAGGCGCCTCTGTCGATTCAGGTTACGGATTAGCCAAGCCAAGCAGAATACCAACAACAGTAAGAACAAGATCGACGGTACGATGAGTATGGCTAATCGCCCTAAGAGATAGTTGAACAAGTGATCTACATGCAAATGCAGCTCAGGCTGACACGCGCAGGTATTCGTAACCTGTCCAATCAATCTTCGCCGATATTCCTCGTATCGAGCGTTGACTGCATCAAATTCCACAGTTGTCAACAAGGTATCCTTCTGATAAGGCGCCAACAAGCCTAGCTCATACTCTAGTACAATTCCTCGTCGAGCTAGAGCCTGGTCAACAAATAATTGCAAGCTGTCTTCTAAGCGGTGAGGGATCAACAATTCGGGGCTAGCCAAGGCGCGCTCCCGCTCCTGATGTAGCCGTTGCAACATCAGTTGGGTTTCGAAAGACTGATTGATGGCTAAATTGACATCTGCCAAAGCTGCTCGCATGCCTTGGTCAATCTTGCCTTTTTCCAATAAAAGGCCAGTGCGCAACAATTGGTATTGCACCAACACTAGCCCCATCAATGATAGAGCAACCAATCCTACTACAAGCCTTTTACTCACTTCTACAATTTAAACATTTTAAGTCTTGTCGGCTACCCCATTAACGCTTAATTGGAGTCATTAACCTTTCGTTTGCATTGCTAATGAGGTAAGCATCCGACAATTCCTATTTTGTAGGGACCAACTGTAGGCTAACCAAATAGGCACAGTGATCAGAAGCAATGGTATCTTGAATAACTGTACGCTCGAGAACCTTCCAACGTTGCCCAGGACTAAACAACACGTAGTCTATCTTAACCCTTGGCTTGTCGGAAGGGTAGGTAGGCTTGGGCCTTCCCGTCCCATAACTAGTAGACCAATGTTGCTGTAAGATTCGAATCGGTTCACTTTCAGGAGTGGCATTGAGATCACCCACAAGGATCGTAGGATATCTATTTTGAGCAAACGCCTCATTGATCTTCTCCGCTTGTAATACTCTCCCTGCTTCTTCCTCATGCGCCAAATGCGTTCCCACAAAAGCAATGGTATCTCCTGAGGGAAGAACTGTCACAATCTCCAAGGCTGCCCGAGGTTCCTGGTTTGGGAGACTCGGCAGTGCTACCACTCGACTCTTTAGGATAGAAAAACGGGACAAAACAGCCTCTCCATATTCTCCTCCATCAAAGTCCATGGCCTTACCAAATAAGGGTACCATATGTGTTCTCCATCCTATTTCAGTAGCCAAATCATACCGTTTGGAGCGATTGGCTTTAAAATCGACTTCTTGCATACCCACTAGATCGGGATCATACTTCTTAATGAGATTAGCTAGGACATCTAGATTAAAATCTCCTTTGGTGGTTCTACCGTGTAAGATATTAAAGGACAAGACTTTGACGATCCTACTGCTGTCTAGCTGAGCTTGGCTCCATACTGGGACAAAAGTAGATAGAGAAAGCAGCAATACCAGCAAGCAGCATTTCAGTGGATGATTCATTTTGTAATTGTTTGATTTTAAGTTTGTTTTGAAATAAAAGATGCTGTCTGGATCAAAAATAAAAGGAATTCTCAATTGCTATGCATTTGTCTCTTCTTTACCTAGCAATTCCTGACAAGGGGTTTCAAGTACCCAAGTTTTTTTGTTGCTTTGCAATCCAAATTTGAATCATATCCAAATTACCGAAAATGAAAAAAAGGATTCCCTTATTGCTTACCGGCCTACTCCTACAGGTGCTGGTATTCGCTCAACTAACCTTAAGAGTCACTGCTCTCCCACAAAACACGCCTTCCGATGCTGACATATACGTAGCGGGCACTTTCAATAACTGGGCCCCGGACAATGCTGACTTCATTCTTCAAAAACAAGAGGATGG
>ENA-UENX01000415-UENX01000415.1-marine-metagenome-genome-assembly--contig:-NODE-415-length-18662-cov-147.568254_pt1 | contig 18662 bp, 11 predicted proteins | sample MGYA00237875_ERZ529327 | MGnify/ENA primary metagenome ERZ529327 (study PRJEB26372, sample SAMN05368347) | marine metagenome | biome: cultured habitat; feature: ocean water; material: water; isolation... | reverse complement strand
CTAAATTTTATTGACTATTTCAACTGTACTCTAACCAGACCTTGTTAATAGGGGGTTTGATCGAGGATGATTAACTAGATTCAGATTTATGCTCATACTGGCTCAAGTATCAAACTCTATGCCGATAATTTTTAGCTTGGCTATTGACCATTTATTTTATGAGAGCGATCGCACTTCTGAGTATTCTATCTCAGGAAGAAGGCATCGCTTCTACTGGTTACTTATTTCTGCCATCCTGCACTAGTAGCTTGTGAGAACAATAACTCTTACCTATTAACTATGGCTGACTGGTCACCCCCTGAGCAATTAAATATAGCATTTCTTCTTTGCTGAAAAGCTTTTGAGACTGTTGAATTAGCTTACCATTATAATAAGATTCCACGAAAACTAATTCTCCATTCATATAATGAGTACTTGATGGAGACCCAGGGCAAGCTCATCTAAATTTTTATTGACGAATCAATATTTTTATGATAACGATTTAATAAATTTTTATATTATTGGTTTTCGCAACTTAACAATTGGAATGTATTTTCGTCACTAAATTAACTCAAAACCTGTCAGGGCAATAGGATTAGAAAAGATACTATTTTTCAACGATTGTTAAGATGAGCTGACCCTGGGGTTTTAAACAAGCTTCTAAAAATATTTTGCCTTAAAAGGCAGAGAGTAATAGCATTTATAAAAAACTTTTCAACTTGACTATTGAGTGCCTTGAATTTGGAAGGTTAGGGATGTTGTCATAGAATTTCCATACAACATAAGCAGACTTAGGCAAATACTATAATATAGCGCATAAAAATTTCGACAATCTTCACGCTTTACTTCATGGGTTAGCGGAGCTTTGCGTTAGCGATCTCCTAACTATTTTTATTCAAAAAAACCTTTAGTTTTTCAAGTTAAATAACCTTAATTTTAATTGAAAGATGCTTCAATTGGTTGGTTAGATATTTTGATAATAATCCGTGTTTAACTTGATAAATACTTTGTCCTATTTTAAAAGCAAATTTTTTTCAGAAGCTCCACACCCTTCATTGCACAAGCAATATAATTTTTTTAATTATTCCCAGATGACATTGGCATGCGTTCTAAACCCGTTAATTGTTTAATTATGCCGTGAAATTATTCAATTTTCTATCTAGGCAAGAGATTCAAATTCTACAATTGCAAAACTACTTTTTCTTAATACAAGCATTTTCTTGAATACAAATTGAAAATTTAAATAATTAAAATACTTAATTTTTCCTGGTTTCTAATTCATAATTCATAACTCCTAACTTATCAGAGATACAATAACTAATTACTCGTTTTTTAGATGGGATCTAATTGTTTTAATAAATTTAAGCTTTAGTAGATTTTTATTGGTAATAAAATAGCTCTCAAATATCAGATTATACGAACTAATTTAAATGATAAAATAATCAACTGATTAACCAAATTTTCGCTTCTATACAGAAAGGTAAAAATAGAGGTAGAAATAAACCATTATAAGCAAAATATTTAGGATAATACCTTTTTTAATTAGTTATTTTGAATGGTGATAAACTAAAAGTTATATAGGCGATTAAATTGGCAAAAGTGCTGGATGACAAAGTAAGTTTAATGTCCCTGATTAGAATTAATGTAGCGATCGCTCAACTTAGGAAAATAACTGCCCCATAGAGAGTTCTGGGTAATAAAATTCAACCCCATCCCTAACAACATTAGGAATTCTCAAATAGTACCCGAAAGTACAACTAATATCATGGCTCTTTCAATACCCACTCTGGGAAAATTTTAGGGAATTGGAAATTGGGAGTGTAATGTTTATAAAGCAGGTACTTAGTTTAGTTTCAATTAAAACTCTAAATAGTAATCTAAATCTGATAATTTATACATCCGAATGTAATCTTTACCATATTTTTCTAATGTTTGACTTGTGACTGGTTGAAATACTTCTAAAACTCCTTTTTTTTGTAGTTTTCCTTTGAGTCAATGACCTAAAATTTTTAAGTCATCTCTTGACCTCAGATTTTTATAATAATCACCTTGAGTTCGACAGGGAAATACTAAACCATCATCAGTGTAGGCAACAAAATCTCTTTGAGGATAAATGGGATTTTTAGTTGAAGCTATATCTACAATAATTTATACTTCAAACCAGTCTCTAGGAATAACATTACCTGTTTTTCTATTCCATCTTATTTTGCCAAAAAAAGCATTTAAGTTGGAACGTTTTTGGTTTTCAACTCTAGCTAAAGATAGATCTAAATAAGAAATATTATAATTAATGAATGGTTTATTTTTTGGATTTATCAAAGTCGTTTTTTTGTGGTTTTCCTTAGCTGATTCAATAATAGGAAATGATTCACACTTAGCAAAATTAACAGATACATTATCAGTCAATATCCAATTAAGATAGGTTTCTGTTTGATTAATAGTAGTAGTATCACTAATTTTGCAGGTAAATTCTAAATTATTAAACAGTCCTCTTTGAGAAAAATTTAAAGACCCTGCAAAATAAAGTAGTTCATCTTGATATTTTATCCTGTAAATTTTGCCATGAAATGGTGGTAGATTCTACACAAATCTGACACCTCCACATTTAGCATTGGCAGATAATATTAAACTGTTTAATTTGCCTAACTTATTCTAGGTATTTCTATTTAATTTTTAAAAAATTATCATGGCAACTAATAATGTAAAATTCCCACAAATGTTGATAATTATAGCAATATATTATTGAGATTGTTTTACTGTAATTTCTGAAGTATAACCAGATGCAATAGTAACAGAATTAGCTAATTTAAAAAGATTTCTAAGTTGATCGCCAAAAGCACCTCCAAAATCTGGATAATTAGTATAAATAGCCATAATATTAATCTCAAAAATTAGAGTAAACTTAACTGTATTGGTTGTCCATCTAGTTCTGATTCTGCTAATTTTAATCTTTCTTTGATTGACATAGCTTGTAAATGCTTACTGAGATTGTATAAATCTATTTTATTATAATCATTTTTGAATAGTGGAATCAAAGATTCAACAATAGAAACAATTCCATCTGGAGGTACAGCATTACCAATTTGTCGCCTAATTTCACTAAAAGAACCTTCAAAAATAAAATCATCAGGAAATGTTTGTAATCTTGCTCTTTCTCTATTTGTTAAAGACCTGGGTTCCGGATAATGATAACCCCATGTCCCTCCACCTCCTCCAGCAATTATTGTTGCAGCAGGTTTGTCTGGATCAATTCGTCGATAAACATGACTAATCATTCCTTTTACATAGTACGGACTATCTTTAGGAATGTCTGTAAAATTACCTCCTGCTTTTATCCTTTTCAATATTTCAATTGTTCGAGGTTGAATTTTTTGATGTTCATTATTATTGGGAACTTTTTCTACATTTTTAAGTGCTTTACCAGCAGTTATATAGGTATATTTCCGACCAATACCATATTCTGGTGAAGGATGAATAAAATTAAAACCAGTGTCCATTCTAATGCCTACTAAAATGACTCTTTCTCTAAATTGAGGTACTCCATAATCAGCAAAATTATATAGTTTAGGTTTGACTAAATAACCTGGAGATATACTTTCAAAATCTGACATGATTCGTTTAATTGCTTGGTATTTATTAGCACTTAATAAACCTTTGACATTTTCGGCGATAAATACCTTTGGTTGTTTACGTTTAACAAATTCTAAGAAGTAGGTATATAAATTGCCTCTAATACCTTTTAAGCCTGGACGTTTCCAAATCATTGAGAAATCTTGACAAGGGAAACCTCCTATAATTAAGTCTGCTTCTGGAACTTCAGCAATATTTATATTTTCTATTTGATTATTCTCAATAATATTAGAAATATTTCTTCTAAAAGTTCTACAGGCATAAAGGTCAGAATCAATGGCCCACACTAACTTAAATCCTGTATAGTGAAATGGTAAATCCATTCCTCCACAACCAGAAAATAAAGATATGATTTTTGGTGCCTTATTCCAATGTATTTTTTCTAAAGCTTGAACTAACATTTTATTGTTTAAAAATATAACTCTTGTACTTACTAATTCAAGTTATATTATAACAAAAAAAATAATATTTTAAGTCTCTCCTTTTACCGAAATCAAAAAATATTTGTTATAGTTATTTTAACCCTCTGAATGATGGGCTTTGGTACTGATAACTAATAACTAAAATATTTTTTTTATAAGCAATTTTTTGTATCTGTAAAGCTTCAAGAAAATCTACTAACTTTTATAATGATAAACATTTATAGACAAAATTTAAAATTTAAGATATATTAATAAAGTTAAAAAAAATGATAAAATACTAAAATTATCATAATACCCACCAAATCATATTTTGGCAAGGAGATTAATCAATGAAAACAACAGAAGAACCACGTCAAAAACACAGCCGTCATCAAGGACTGACAGAGGCTGAGGTTGAGGCAAGTAGGCAAAAATATGGTTATAATTTATTAACGCCACCCAAGAGATTGCCCTGGTGGAAATTATGGTTAGAAAAGTTTGAAGACCCAATAATTCGGATTTTAATAATTGCCGCTGTTATTGCTATTACTGTCGGAATTTTTGAAGGTAATTATGTAGAAGGTTTAGGTATTATTGCTGCTATCCTAATAGCTACAACTGTTGCTTTTTTGAATGAATATAAAGCTAATCAAGAATTCGAGATTCTTAATCGAGTAAATGATGAAATACCAATCACAGTAATTCGGGATAATAACATTACAACTATTCCGAAAAAAGACTTAGTAGTAGGGGATTTGGTAATCATAGAAACAGGAGACGAAATACCAGCAGATGGTCAAGTAATAGAGGCAGTTTCTCTAGAAGTTAATGAAGCTAGTTTAACTGGGGAAGCAATGTCAGTTACTAAAACAGTAGAGACAAATTTATCCTTTAACAATCATAATAGTGACGCTTACCCTCCCAATAAAGTTTTACGAGATACTGTAGTGAATGATGGACATGGAATTATTGAAATTACGGCCATTGGTGATGCTACAGAAATCGGTAAAACTGCTAGATGTGTTCTTGACATTACAGATGTAGAAACTCCTCTAAATCTGCAACTGGCACGCCTCAGTAATCTAATTGGTATCCTTGGTTTAGGTGTAGCAGTGTTAATAGATATGGCTCTAGTAGTACGGGGTATATTTACAGGAGAACTCAACCTCACCTTTAGACAATGGTACATTATCAGTATCCTTGCCATTAGTTTAGTTACTGCCTTAACTAGAGTCTGGTTGCCAATAATTATAGATGGATTAGAATCAGTAGGTAAGGAAATAGAAGTTCCGGGATGGTTAGAAGATGATAGTAAGATCGCCTGGTCAAGAAATCTTTTGACCGCCCTAGTAATATTTGGCATCGGTATGGGAGTCGGGTATTATTTAGAGTGGGTTCCCGCTTCTCCCACTGATTGGATCGCTACAGATGTTGCCCTGAAATTCTTAACATACTTTATGATTGCAGTTGCAGTTATAGTTGTTGCCGTACCTGAAGGATTAGCTCTAAGTGTTACCCTAAGTCTTGCCTACAGTATTCAGAAAATGACTAAACAAAATAATTTAGTTCGCCGGATGCACGCTTGCGAAACTATTGGTGCCACAACGGTTATTTGTTCTGATAAAACAGGCACGTTAACTGAAAACAAAATGCAGGTGAGTGATTTCCAGTTTCCTAGTTTTGAGAATAGCACTCTCAATGCTGAAAATATTATAGTTGAAGCGATATGTGCAAACACTACAGCTAACTTAGAACATAGAAAAGAGGGAGTTTCTACTCCTTTGGGAGACCATACAGAAGCATCTTTGCTATTGTGGTTAGAGCTAAACAACATTGACTATATTGACAAACGAGAAGATTTTGAGGTTATTAGTCAGTTAACTTTTTCTTCAGACAGAAAGTACATGGCAACTCTCGGAGTTTCCCCTACTATAGGCGAAAAAATACTCCATATTAAGGGTGCGCCCGAAATATTGTTAGTAAGTTGCAATCAAGTTCTGACCTCAGATGGAATCCAAGCTTTTACAAATTCTCAGAGAGTATCGCTCACAGCAGAGTTAAATAAGCATGAATCTATTGGCAGACGGACTTTAGGATTTGCCTATGTTAGAGATCCTCAAAACTATCAACAAGGGTGTGAACTTGAACAATACGATGATCTCGTTTGGTTGGGTTTTGTGGCAATCGCCGATCCAGTGCGAGAAGAAGTACCCCTAGCAGTAGAAATCTGCCGAAAAGCTGGGGTTAAAGTGAAAATGATTACAGGGGATAGTCGTTTGACTGCAATAGAAATTGCTCGTGAAATTGGAATTATAAGTGAGGATGAGGATAATGATTATTCTATCACTGGTAACAAACTCCGTGAGTTGGATGATGCAGCAGCTTTAGAAATGGTGCAAAAAGCAAAAGTGATTGCTAGAGCACGACCACAGGATAAGCAACGTATTGTACAACTACTACAAGGTAGTGGGGAAGTGGTGGCAGTTACGGGTGATGGGACTAACGATGCACCTGCTTTAAACCAAGCGCAGGTTGGTTTGTCAATGGGTAGTGGTACTTCTGTAGCTAAGGAAGCTAGCGATATTATCATTTTGAATGATTCTTTTGGTAGTATCGAAAATGCAGTTATGTGGGGGCGATCGCTGTACCAAAATATTCAAAAGTTTATTCTTTTCCAGTTAACAATAAATGTTGCTGCTTGTGGGATAGCTTTATTAGGTCCGTTTATTGGAATTAATCTGCCGTTTACTGTGATTCAACTATTGTGGGTGAATTTAATTATGGATACTTTTGCTGCATTGGCTTTGGCAACGGAACCACCTAATGAAAAAGTTATGGAGAAAGCACCAAGAAATTCTCAAGAATTTATAATTTCCCAATCAATGGCGGTGAATATTTTCTCTGTAGCATCAATATTTTTGGTGTTTTTTGTCGGTTTCTTGCTGTATATCCAAAAAGACCAAGTAGTAACTCCTTATGAATTGTCTCTATTTTTCACTACATTTGTTATGTTGCAATTTTGGAATATGTTTAATGCTAAATGTTTTGGTTTAAGGGAATCTGCATTTTCTAATATTAGTAAAAATGCTAGTTTTATAGTTATTGCTGCATTGATTTTTGTGGGGCAAATTTTGATGGTTCAATATGGAGGAAGTGTATTTAGAACAGTTCCTTTATCTTTAAGAGATTGGTTAATAATTATTGGTGGTACTTCTATTGTATTCTGGATAGGTGAAATTTGGCGGATGATTCAAATACGGTTTAAGGCTTCTTAAAAAGTAGTAGGTTGAGTAAAATTAAGTCCCTTTAGGAGTGGAGTGTGATCATAAACTTGGTTTATGGGAGGTAGATATTAGTATGGTAGGGTATTTGATACTCTAAGCAGAATATACTGTTTTATCCCAATACTACCATATTGAATATCAATAGGACTTACGCAAAATAATTTATTTCTCTCATTTTGAGTGTTAGCGCTAGGGTTTCATATGCTTAAGCTTTGCAGTCCTTGAGCAATTTCAAAATCAAAATTTCCTTCCTCATGGATAGCTCCTGGTTATATAAATTCATACCAATTTCATAAACTTAGGCTACATTACTTAATATTAATAAGATTATATGATTTCATTCTTGAGTATGATGTGTAGCCATACTTAAGGAAATTGGTATGATTGTAAATTTATACAAATTACGAGTTGTATAAATTTATGTTTCGACTGTTGCTGAAATGAAAGAGGAGCATTGACTTAATCCTAGAATAACAATATAATACCTGAAAAAGCATACCATTATACTGCCAATATCCATAAATGAAATCCATCATAACTAAGCTCAAACTGAGTAATAAGCAGAAAAGCCTGATGGATCAACACGCAGGTTATGGCAGATGGTGTGACAACTGGGGGTTAAGTTTTTGGAATGCAGCTTACAGAGATGGTTGTAAACCTAATACCCGTAAACTCAAAGAAGTTTTTACCAATAACACAAAACCTCTTTATCTTTGGATGAAAAACTTGTCGTATAGAGTTTATCAATACGCTTTCATCAATTTAGGTGAAGCATTTAAGAGGTTCTTTTCCTTCGGAATGCTTCGCAAACAAGGGTTGAGTCAACACCCAAGGTTTAAGAATAAAGGTAAACATGATTCATTCACTATAGATAATTGTGAGAAACCAAGAGAACTAAATGCTTGGAATCACAAATTACCTTTTATTAGTGTTATGAGAATTTATGAACCAATTGAAACAACGACTCAAAAACTAACTACAAGTAAACAGACTGGTGATTGGTACTTAAGCTTAAACTATGAATTTACCCCTACTTAAACACCTAAAACCATTGAGGTAGTAAGTGTTGACTTAGGTCTAAAGACATTAGCAATTTTAAGTGATGGTAAAGTATTTGAAAGTCTGAAATCTGATCGCATATTTACAACTAAGCTATCTAGAATACAATACCTAAATTGCAATCAAGAGATAGGTTCTGCTAATTGGAAAAAAGCACAACTGAAGATAGCTAGATTACATGGAAAAGTAGCTAACATCTGTAAAGATGCACTTCATAAATTGACAACATACGCAAGCCTTTAAGCACGGCGTTGTTGTCATTGAAGACTTAAAGGTTAGTGGGATGTTTGGTACAGCGATATGAAAAGACGATCAAAAATTAGCCAAGTCAATTGCATACCAAGGTTTTTATGAGTTTCGCAGACAACTAGAATACAAGTGCCAATGGTACGGCTCGGAGTTAGTAGTAGTTGACAGGTTTTTTCCATCATCAAAAACTTATTCAAACTGCGGTCATCTTCAAGATATGCTATTAAATCTAAGGAATTATGACTGCTCAGAGTGTGATTTATCAATCTTATTGAGATTTAAACGCCAGTATGAATTTGAGAGATGCGGTCGGTTTGATAGTCAACGCTTGTGGATGAGTAACCGCCGATGGTCTCAGTTAAAGCAGGAAGTAAACATTAAAATGTCACTTATTATGAAGTAGTAAAGTAACAACAGAAAAGGTAAAATTTTACCCGCAAAAAATTAAACTCAAGCATCTTAAATTGATTATGTCTGCAAAAAAACTAACAGGTAACGAAATCAGAAAAAAGTTTCTCAGCTTTTACGCACAAAGGGAACACACCATTTTACCAAGTGCATCTCTAGTTCCCGAAGACCCTACGGTCTTACTAACTATTGCGGGAATGCTACCATTTAAACCCATATTTCTTGGACAACAACCCCGACAATATCCCCGCGCCACTACATCCCAAAAATGTATCCGTACTAATGATATTGAAAATGTTGGTCGCACTGCCAGACACCACACTTTTTTTGAGATGTTAGGTAACTTCAGTTTTGGCGACTATTTTAAACCAGAAGCGATCGCTTTGGCTTGGGAGCTTTCCACAAAAATATTTGCTTTACCACCAGAGCGTTTAGTTGTCAGTGTATTCCGAGAAGATGATGAAGCTTTTGCAATTTGGCGCGACCAAATAGGTATTCCAGCACATCGTATTCAACGGATGGATGAGGCAGATAATTTTTGGGCATCAGGTCCAACGGGTCCATGCGGTCCATGTTCAGAAATTTATTATGATTTTCACCCAGAATTAGGGGATGATCACATTGACTTGGAAGATGACACTAGGTTTATTGAGTTTTATAACCTAGTATTTATGCAATATAACCGTGATGCTAACGGAAATCTCACCCCGCTAGAAAACAGAAATATTGATACGGGGATGGGGTTGGAAAGGATGGCGCAAATCTTACAAAAAGTTCCTAATAATTATGAAACTGACCTGATTTTTCCCATCATTAAAACGGCTAGTGATATTGCTGATATTGACTATAGAAAAAGTGACGATAAAACCAAAGTTTCTCTTAAAGTCATTGGTGATCATGTGCGAGCAGTAGCAAATTTAATTGCTGATGGTGTCACCGCATCTAATGTCGGTAGGGGTTATATTTTACGACGGTTAATTCGGCGAGTTGTTCGTCATGGTCGTTTGATTGGAATTTCTGGGGAATTTACATCAAAAGTTGCTGAAACAGCAATCACTCTGGCTGAGGATATTTACCCAAATCTTCGAGAACGAGAAACTGTGATTAAAGCAGAGTTACAACGGGAAGAGTCTCGCTTCCTTGAAACATTGGAGCGAGGAGAAAAACTATTGGCAGAAATTATGGCCAAACCCGAAACCAAGAAAACTCAGCATATTTCTGGAGAAGATGCTTTCAAGTTATACGATACCTATGGCTTTCCCTTAGAGCTGACTCAAGAAATAGCTGAGGAAAATGGTTTAACTGTTGATGTCAGTATGTTTGATCAAGAAATGAAACTAGCCCAAATACGCTCTCAGTCAGCACATGAAACTATTGACTTGACAGCTCAAGATGGGGTAAAATTAGATATAGACAAAACGCAGTTTTTAGGATACACAGATTTGAGTTCTCCAGCACAGGTAATGGCTTTGGTAGGAGATGGTGAACAATTGGAGACGGTTCAAGCAGGTGCTCAAGTGCAAATTGTACTTGACAAAACGCCTTTTTATGCTGAGTCTGGAGGACAAATAGCCGATCGTGGTTATCTCAGTGGGGATAGTTTGGTAGTACGAATAGAAGACGTGCAAAAGCAGAATAATATTTTTGTACATTTTGGTCGTATTGAGCGAGGTAGGTTACAGTTAGGAATGACGGTGAATGCTCAAATAGATGGTACTTGTCGACGTCGAGCACAGGCAAATCATACAGCGACTCATCTATTACAAGCTGCTTTGCGCTCTCTTGTAGACTCGTCAATTTCTCAGGCGGGTTCTTTGGTATCTTTTGACCGTTTACGATTTGATTTTAATTGCCCAAGGGGTTTGAAACCGGAGGAAGTCGAGCAAGTAGAAGCTCAAGTCAATAGTTGGATAGCTGAAGCACATTCGGCGACGGTTGCCGAAATGCCATTGGAAGTAGCTAAAGCAAAGGGAGCAGTTGCTATGTTTGGAGAAAAATATGCTGATGTGGTGCGGGTGGTTGACTATCCGGGAGTATCGATGGAATTATGTGGGGGAACTCATGTGAATAATACTGCAGAAATTGGCGTGTTTAAAATTATTTCTGAAGCTGGTATTTCTTCTGGAGTACGCCGTATTGAAGCAGTGGCAGGTTTAGCAGTTTTAGATTATTTGAAGGTGCGGGATGCTGTGGTTAAAGAATTGAGCGATCGCTTTAAGGCAAAACCGGAGGAGCTATCGGAGCGTGTGAGTAACTTGCAGCAGGAGTTGAAGGACTCGCAGAAACAGTTGGAAGCATTGAAAGGGGAGTTAGCAGTAGCGAAGTCTGACCAGTTGTTGGGGAATGCTGAGACTGTCGGTGAGTTTCAGATATTGGTAGCAGAAATGCCTGGAGTTGATGCGGAGGCGTTGAAGACAGCAGCAGAGAGGTTGCAACAAAAGTTAGATGAAAGTGCTGTGGTATTAGGTTCTGCAGCTGAGGGTAAAGTTAGTTTAGTTGCTGCTTTTAGTAAATCTGTAAATGGTAAAGGTTTGCAAGCAGGAAAATTTATTGGCGGGATAGCGAAAATTTGTGGAGGAGGCGGTGGCGGCCGTCCGAACTTGGCGCAAGCAGGGGGTCGCGATCCGAGTAAGTTGAAGGAGGCATTGGAGAGTGCGAAGGAGCAGTTGGTTGATGGGTTGAAGTAAATGTTGGATTTGCTTTATTGACTTTTTAGGTTGGGTTGAGGCAACGAAACTAAACATATATAGGTTTTTGTTGGTTTAAGCGACAGCGCAACCCAACCTAAAGCCATTAAACTTGAAACTATCACCATAATGTAACTAATAAAAATAGATCTTTCAGAGTGGAACAAACCAGAAAAAGATCTTTACAATGTCGAATCCTAAACCTGAATAAATTTTATTAGTCCGCTTATTTTGATAGGGATTTAACTTCTACAAAAGCTAGAGAATGCAGTAATTTTAGCATTTTGCACAGAAGAAGCAGTTATTTTAACCATCTTTATTCTTAAGGAAGAGGGGAACAGTCATCAAAGTAACTGATGAGTGCCTCTCCAACAGCCTTTGTAACTCCAGCCGCCACTGCTTATTTCGCACCCCACCCTACAACAGGAATAAAATCAAGAACGGAGTGAGCAACCTTACTCCCTATAAGTGGAGCCGCAACTATCGTAAATATTTCTGCGGCTGCAGTTTTACTCACACTAACATCAAAGATTGCTCCAACTTGACGAATCATTGCGATATCACCAGCACCCATTGCATAGTGTGAACCTGGAACCCAAGCTATTGCTGCAAATCCTAAAGCCCATTTATTAATAGCTGAACTTGCTTGTCTTCTTGCTTCTGATTTACTATGTGCTACCATATTTTAGCTGCTATTTTTTGTTGAGTTTACTTTGCCCTATATTTTATTTCGTCATTTTTAGCTTTGTCAACTTTCAACAAGTATATTTAGTACCTGATTTTTCAACTATTTGAAATGAATTTAGTACATTTAGTACATTTAGTTGAAAAAGTATATTTCACAGGATATACTGGATAAACATTTATTAGTATTTACCTATGAATAATTTTGAAACTATCTTAAATTGGGCTGATAATTTGATGTTTAATGAAACTAGAAAAAATCTCTCAGAGGTTCAGAAAGAAATACTAAAAGGCATTTGGGAAGGAAAAACATATGGTGAAATAGCTAAAGAACTTTATTGCAGCGAATCTAAAGTGAAAGAAAAAGCTGCTAAATTATTAAAAAAACTCTGTAAAGACTTAGGCTCAGACCTTAATAAGTCTAACTTTCGTTATAAGGCAGAGAAAAAATATTGTGTTTCTCAAGATTACAAATCTAACTCGGGTCACTTTTTGTTACAAGTTGATAATTTTAATATTGGCGGTCAATTAATACAAAGTGTAGAAGGTGAAAAAGCAAGTTTGCCATATTCTCCTAAAAGTCCTCAAAACAAAAATAAATCTCCTATAATTAATCTCAAAGATGCACCGAAATTAACTTGCAATTCTCATCGCACATCAGAAATATCTACCCTCAAAAAATGGATATTAGAAAGCAACATTCAATTCATAACAATCTACGGATTAAGTGGAATTGGCAAAAGCAATCTTGCTTGTCAACTTATCGAACATGTTCAAACAGAATTTGACTATATTTTTTGGAAAAGCCTTAATAATTATCCTCATCTTTCAACTATAAAAACCGAACTAAAAAAATTTTTTTCCCAATCCCAAACCAAGCTATTATCTACAATTATTGATTATTTTCGTGCTTATCGTTGTCTAGTAATTCTTGATGATGTAGAAAATATTTTTCAAAGTGGTGAATTAGCCGGTAAATACCTATTAGACTATAAAAACTACGGCAATTTTTTTAAACAAATTGCTTCTTTATCTCATCAAAGTTGTGTAATTATCATTAGTTGGGAAAAATCTATAGAAATAGCAAGATTAGAAACAGAAAATTATCCAATAAGAACCTTACATCTGAAAGGATTAGAAAAAGAAGAAGCCACAAAAATATTGAAAACGAAAAAATTAAAAGATGAGGAAAAGTGGTCAGAATTAATAACTATTTATCAAGGTAATCCCACCTGCTTAAACGTTATAGCTGCAACAATTAGGGAATACTTTTCTGGTAGAGTTTCTCAGTTTTTAGCTGAAATTGAGGAGATTTATTTAGGAGATTTTCAACAAACTTTAGAGTATCATTTTGAGCGTTTTAACCCATCAGAAAAAAAAGTAACTTACTGGTTATGTAATCAAAATAAACCCATAAATATTTGCCAAATACCTAATAATAATGAATTATCTAAATCAGAATTTTTACAAGTAATTGAATCTTTATGTAGACGTAGCTTAGTGGAAAAAAAGGAACTAGACAACAAATATGTATTTGAAATTAATCCTGTATTTAAACAATATATTCTTACCAAAAATAAATAGTAATCAAGTGAAGTTATCTTTCATTAAATCAGAGATAATAACGAGAGCTTCTAAAACAGAAATAACCTCTACATCATTCGCTGAAGCACCTTATTTTACAGGTTCACTAAGGTCTTGCGCCTCCAAAAGCAGATAGGATGATACCCACCTCGTTTAATGGTTTATTTAATATGTTAATTCTGCATTTTTATCTATCTCTAAAACTACTTTAAATTTAGGATAACAGTGAGTTATAGCTGACAATTTTTTCAGTATTTTTGACTAAAATTACTGAATCAATGCGATGTATTGTGAGGATAAAACTAATTACATAAACACCGTGTTTCACCGCCACAGCATTCAATTTTTTAAGAAAATAAATCCAGGCTCCATGATAAATTGATTTTAATAGCTTAGTGTTTCTAGCTCTTACCTTTAAGCTTAAGGTATTTTAGAGAATAATGGTCATATTTTTTAACTAATTTATGAGTAGTTTTATACAGCTTTGTTGCACTGCGGATGCCCATAGTGTAACAATAAAAGTACATGACATAAAAGTAAATATGAATAAGTCCAAGTCCCAGTCAAAATCAAAGTACCGTCTTAGCAACTGGTCGGAGTATCATACAAGAATCTATCTCACTAATAGTAAAATAATGATACTATGATAAGCCTTACTCAGTATAGCAATTAAAAGAAGATGCCAGGTAGATTTGAAGGATTAAGTAACATAAAATGGAAGTTATTTAAAGATATTTTTCCTATTTCACCAGAAAATAAAGAGGTAAAGGTATGCCTCATATTCCATTTCAATAAATACAATCATATCCTTCTCACTTCCCCAATAACAGGTTGTCGTGGTTGTGATGTAACAGCTTGAGAAATTTGGTATTCTAAGAGTTCACCACACAGATAGTTGAAGCGTTAGGAAGAAGATGAAACTCTCAAACAACTACAAGGATGAGTTTAAAGTGTATCATTACCATCACATCCTATGATTTCGTCATTACCTTAACTACCAAAAAGTGTATCATTAACCGCATTTCCTGTGATTTGGTCATTACCTTCGTTACCATATATTATGTCATCACCAATTCCACCATAAAGTTTATCATGACCCGCGTCACCTGTAATTTCCTCATTATCGTCATCACCTAGTATTTTATCATCACCAATTCCACCATAGAGTTTGTCATTACCTCCTCTTCCTGTCTGCGTATCGTTTCCATCACCTCCCCCCAGACTAGGTCATTACTGTCATCACCACGAAGTATATCATTACTAATTTTTCCTTCTATTGAGTCATTGCCATGACTACCTAAAACTTTGTCATCACCAGCACTTCCTTTTATTGTGTCATCCCCAGAATTACCAAAAAGTTTATCATCACCTGCTTCACCTGTGATGTTGTCATTACCTTCGCTACCAAAAATAGAATCATCACTATTTTCATCAGAGAAGTTATCATTTTAACCTGTACCAGAAATAGTTATACCATCAGTTCCTGTTGACATATTGTTCTCCTATTTTATTTGGTGTGTGTGATGAGTTGCTTTAATTTTTGAACTTAGATCCTACTTTAGTAACATCGTAGATAAACTTCACTTTGTTCTTATCTCTATTTTTATCAGAATTTACCTATTACCTCTTAACTCTATATTAGAGTGTATTTTTGATAATTATTTCAGATATTTACACTGCAATTAGTGTTTTTTTAAGTCCTGTTTAGAATTTATATATTTTATATATTTTGAAAGTTTGATACTATGATCATAATCATAATAATTTATAAGATTACTCACTGTTCGCCCATTTTTTTCAGTTATAGAACTTACGTAGTACCGCTATATGTAGTTTATTTAGGTTTTGCTTGGGGAGAATAAAATAGTAGGAACTTACCCAGAGTTACTCCGTTAACCAAGAGGCTAGCTTTCCGAGATACAGATCCTATAAACCTTACCCCAATTTCCAACCTCAACAAAATTAATATAGTAACTCGCCCAAGCACCAAAAAATGCTTGAAAAGTGATTTTACTTTTGATTAACCTTGGTATATTTAGAGTTATTCTTATTTCTGTGTTTATTTTACAGAAACTACATTTACATCAATTGTATTATTGGTAGTACTTGAGCCTTGGTTATTCATATTAGATACTACTTGTGTATCTTTGCCCCGACGCAATTTAATAAAATCAACTACCATCTGAGAAACTTCTGTAACTAAAAGAGTTACAATAGCAATATCATCAATTTGTCCAATAATTGGGATAAAATCTGGAGAAATATCAAAAGGACTCAATACATAAGCCAATGTTCCAGCAATAATCCACCAACGATATTTAGGATTACGGATAGTATTGCGGTACCAAGTATATAGAGATTGAATGGAAAAGCTCATTTAATTATCCTCAAATTTAAAAGTTGCTTATATATTAAATAATCCCAGAGTTTAAAGCACTATGTCAGTGCTAATATTAACCCTCAGTTTTTCTAGAAAATTCTACAGTTAAAATTCAGGAATTTAGTTCAATAAATTTGTGTTACAGCTTTATTAGAAATGCAGCACACTCAACATGGGCAGTTTGAGGAAAAAAATCTACAGGTTGTACCTTGTTCAAACAATATTTACCAGTTGAACAGAGAAATTTTAAATCACGAGCCAAAGTAGCAGGTTTACAGCTAATATATACAATTCGCTCAGGTAGAATTTCCAGCAAAGTCTCTAAAACAGAGCGATCGCAACCTTTCCTTGGTGGGTCTAACAAAACTATATCTGGTTTGACCTCCAATTGAGGCAACAAACGCTCAACTTTTCCTTCATAAAAGTGTACATTTGTCAAGTGATTAATTTTAGCATTAAACTTAGCCTGCTCAATGGCCACTCCTTGCACTTCTAAACCAATGACCATACTTTTTCTCAATTTTATTTCTGATAAATCTTCTGTCACTATATTCAGAGATTCATTATAGTTAATATCAACTTGCTGTAAATATTTTGCCAGAGATAAACAGAAAGTACCTACTCCACAATAAGCATCAACAATAATCTCAGAGTTACTCAAAGCCAACTCTTGAATAACTATTTCTACTAACTTTTCAGTAGTCTTTGTATTTACCTGAAAAAAAGTATTAGGAGTCAATTGAAATTCTAAACCACTAAACTTTTCCCGCACATAAAACCTACCAGCAACACAAACAGTTTGTTGACCAAAAATAGTATTTGTTGCCTTTGAATTATAGTTTAAACAAACACCCACTAACCGAGAATAATCTTCCAACCATTTCTGGGCTTGAACTGTAATGCCAGGTAATAACTTTTCTGGATTTTCCTCACTACCATTAACCACCAAAGTTAATATAATTTCCCCTGTTTTTTCCCCTATTTTCAAAGATAAATGACGTAAAATACCTATACGTTTATGTTCATCATATATTTTCCATTTTCGCCTAGTAATATCCTGTTTTATCTCTTTTAGCAAAGGGTTAAAACGTTGGTCTTGAATCGGACATTGATTTAGATTAATCAACTTATGGCTACCCTTTTGATAATAACCTGCTTTCACCTCACCTTCATTAGAAATACTCAAAGGATATGTAACTTTGTTGCGATATCCAAAAGTTGATACAGATGCCAAAGTAGGGTCAACTTCTGGTAATTTTAGCCCTCCTATTCTTTCTAAAGCTTGAATAACTTGATTTTGTTTTGCTTGAAGCTGATATTCATAACCAACATGTTGCCATTGACAACCACCACACTTATCCGCTACAATACAGTAAGGTTTTATCCGTTGTTCAGACCCTTCTAAAAGTTGATGCATTTTCCCATAGGCATATTTAGGTTTGACTCTTGTCAGGCGGGCAAGTAGACGATCGCCAGAAACTGTATTAGGCACAAATACCACTTTTTCATCATAACGACCCACTCCATCACCACTATCTGTTAAATCCGTGATAGTTATTTCTACTAGCTGACCTTGTTGCCAAAATGATGTGACCAATTTTTAATAATCCCTTTTCACTAAGTCAATCTTATCTTAAAAGTTTTTCATTTTCCCCATGAGTAATTATTTTTAGTCTATCTCTAACAATTGCTTTTTACATCTTCCCTGGCTATTTTTATTGAGGGGAATTATACCGAGGTGAAACTCCTGCGACAAGTAGACGTTTTACCAGACACTGCACCCACGGGAACCCATGAGAGGAGAGATAGAATAGATAGTTAGGGGATAGAGCTTGATTAAACTTCCCTGGCGCGTCCGTTTTTTGTTTGGTAACTGTTCCCCCACGACCAGACTAAATAAATTAATAAATCAAATAACATATTTACTCAAAAAAAACAACTAAAAAGTTATGCCATGGGCGCGGAAAGCTTTCAAAGCACAAGCAAATTTTTGAGTAATATTAATATTATTTTGAGGTTACATTCTTTATCCCTGTCGCGGAGAGTATAACAGAAACTTTAAAGTTAAGAATAAGAATTAGACTAGAAACTCATTTATATTCTATACTCAAAATGAAATATAACTCTAAAAAAAATCAATAATTATGAGTGTGTGCGACTCGTTGGCCACTAAACCATGAAACAGGCTATAAATGGCCACCCCAAGTCAATACATGAGGACAACCTCCGACTTGTGTATAACTCTTATGATCTTAGAGGTGTAATTCCTCTCGCCTTGTTGTTAGGTTGACAGCATAGGCCACAGGGTAGAGACTGA
>ENA-UENX01000411-UENX01000411.1-marine-metagenome-genome-assembly--contig:-NODE-411-length-18716-cov-3.368249_pt1 | contig 18716 bp, 14 predicted proteins | sample MGYA00237875_ERZ529327 | MGnify/ENA primary metagenome ERZ529327 (study PRJEB26372, sample SAMN05368347) | marine metagenome | biome: cultured habitat; feature: ocean water; material: water; isolation... | reverse complement strand
GTGGTGGTGCGGAGCAGGAAGGCACTGGTCCAGTTTGTGCCGGAGGGGAAGAAGGCGGGACTACAGGGAATTTTGGTGGATGTACTTACTCTAGTAACAGACCCACCATATTCGGTGGCTGGGGTTTCGGTGGTGGCGGTAGTGCGGATGAATCCGGTGGTGGTGGCGGCGGCTATTCCGGTGGTGGCGGTGGTGGAGCTGGCGGTCGCGGCGGCGGCGGTGGCAGTTATTTGTCTTCAAGCGCTGAGTTTGGACAAAAGGTACAAGGCGGAACGACCTCAAAACCTAAAGATGGCATTACAACTTACTACTTTTTGGATGTCCCTAGTACGCTGAAGTGTAAGAACGCTATAACTGTAAACATCACATATAATACTGGGGTAACTATTACTCCTGGAGATCTAGATAATGGGAATACACTGGGAGCAGGTGAGTACTTGACGCTCAGTCAAAACTATTTCGATGATCGTCATATCGGAGCCAATACGGCTTACCTTATGCTGATAAAGGATGGGACCATTAGAGATTTTTGTTCTAGTACAGTTCAAGTTAGAGACCAAACTCCACATCTGAATGACAATGGAGAAGTTCAGACTTCCGAAGGAGCCTATACCCGTTCCGCACCAGTTTATAAAATACCTGCAACCACTGCTATGAATGAGGTGACCTTTTCCTCTCGGGGAGCTGATGGAGGGTACTCTTGGTTGAGGTCCAAATTTGGATGCAAAAGCTGTAAAGCTAATGGTGGAGTAGGCGCAACGATTAATGCTACTTTTTCTCTGGGGAATGGAGAAAATCAACTTCCGAAAGGAACCTATATCAAGTTTATTACTGGTGAGAAAGGACAAAGTTTCAAGGACAGAACCTGTACGGGCATAGAAGGAGCTGGCGGCGGCGGCGGTACAGCCGTACTTTTTAGGGTTCCTGGTGATGAAGAGTGGGAGATACTGCTAGCAGCAGGTGGCGGCGGCGGTGCCTATCAAGGTAAGACTTTATTCGGCTGTATCAACGGAAATAACGGTGGCGGTGGCCGGACCCAAGAAAGTGGTGGTGATGGTAATGGTTTTGGTGGAGGGAAAGGAGGTGATAATGGGGAAGGTGGTGATGGGTCTGAACCTGGAGCTGGCGGCGGTGGTGCCTTTACTCAAGGCAAGAAGGTCGATAGCCCTGCTAATGATGCCACCGGCGGACAAAAAGGCATGCAGAATGGTGGAAATGGCGGAAATGGCTCCGGAAATGCGGAGAAAGGCGGATGGGGTTTTGGTGGTGGTGGCTCCGGTTGGGAAGCTGGCGGTGGCGGCGGTGGTTATTCTGGGGGTGGTGCAGGCGGCAACTATCAATCCGGAAAAGGCGGCGGTAGTATTGTTTATTCGTCAGCAATTTCCTCCGAGAAAACCCCTGGTGGAAATACCAGTAATCCGCAGAATGGCTCTACTTCCTACGTCTTTGGACTTAACTGTTCCAGTCCTCCTATCGCACAATGTAAAGAAGTGACGGTTCAACTCAATGACACAGGTTTTGCCAGTATAACTGCTGAAGATCTCGATGCTGGTTCCTATGATGTTTGTGGTGTGTTAACTTATTCAGTGAGCAGGAGCGCTTTTGATTGTACTTATATCGGTGCCAACTCAGTCACCCTGACGGTTTCAAACGCCACGAAAAGCAAGACCTGTATAGGGACCGTAGTAGTAGAAGAGCTAACTCCACCGATATCGGTTTGCCAAGATATCACTGTAACCCTCGACGCCTTATCCTGTGAGGTGACGGTTCCCGCTGGTGATCTAGATGGTGGATCAAGCGATAATTGCAATATGGCCGGTTATAGTCTTATCTATGAAGATTGTAGTGGTGCTGCATGTGTGGAGTTTACTCGGGTTCCTTCGATCATTTTGTCTGGACCAGGTACGCAAGAGGTGCAATTAGTGGTAGAGGATGAAAGTGGAAACGGCAGTATCTGTGATGCTACTATCACGGTAGTGGATCAGGTTGCTCCGGTCGCGGTCTGTCAGGATATTACCGTATTTCTGGATGCTGAAACCTGTGAGGTAATGGTTCTTGCCAGTGATTTGGACGGAGGATCTAGTGATGCTTGCGGTACGCCGGACTTCAAGCTTACCTATACCGAATGTAGTAGCGGCATTTGCGGAGAGGTTTCTCCAATATCATCGACTACCTTTAGCGGACATGGGACGCAAGCAGTAAAGCTGGTCGTTGATGATGGGAATGGAAATAGTAGCAGCTGTAATGCCACCATTAGTCTTGTGGATGAGACCACACCGACTATTAGCTGTCCAAGTGGCTTCACCCTCAATAATGACTTGAATAATTGCGGTGCTTTGTTCACTAATCTCTCAACTCCCGTCTTCAATGACAACTGCATGGCCAGTCTGAGCTATACGTTGAGTGGCGATCCTATTGGAGATTTCTCCGCCTACACCGATGCCGGTCAAGGGGTGCTGGAGGAAGTATTTGTCAAAACGGGTGCTGCGATGGTTACCTACACCGCTACGGATGATGCAGGCAACTTTGCTGCTTGCAGTTTCACACTTACGGTGGAAGACACCGAGGATCCCGTGCTTTCCTGCCCTGCTGATTTTACCGTAAGCACGAGCGAATTGAGCTGTACGGCAGGCGTCTCTTGGCTACATGCAATAGCAAGTGACAATTGTCCAGCATCCCTCGCAGGAAATCCTTTGCCTATGTATTATAGCTTGAATGGCGCTACGACCTCCATGTCGCAAGCTGTCAATAGCCAGGATGGTTCCACCGGAGCAAATGCGACTTTGAACTTGGGTGTCACCACCGTGTCCTATGATTTTGCTGATCTGGCTGGCAACCCCGGTAGCTGTAGCTTTAGGGTGACGGTAGTGGATGATGTTGCTCCCGTAGCTGCGTGTAAGGATCTTAGTATCGATTTTAATGGTCAAGAGGAGATCAGCCTAGACCTAGGGCAGGTCTGGGATGAGGCTGCCAGTTTTGACAACTGTGGATTTGTGGAATTCGTCTCAGCCAATCTCACTATTGCTTGTGAAGAAGTGGGTAATACGGTCGCTATTCCGGTAACAATAAGAGACGAAGCTGATAATGTAGGGGAGTGCATCTCCTTTGTAGAAGTCATTGGACTTCCTTGTGACTGGGTCGAAGGACCGAGCGACGGCAGTCTCAATTGTGATGGCCAAACCACAGCTGGCTACGATGCCGATGAGCAAAGTTTTACCTTGACTTCGGACGGCTGCTGGCAAGGCAATCAAGATCCCGATCGGGCTACTTTTGTCTATCAGTCGCTTTGTGGAGATGGTTCTTTAACCGCCAAGCTATCCAGTGTCAACGCTGGCGGGTATGTTGGGCTAATGGCAAGGGAAACCCTAGATCCTTTGGCAAGGAGAGCAGGCGTTCTAAAGAGTACGTCTACTCGTCGAGTGCGGAGAGAATGGAGGCCTATCTATGACGGTCCAGTAGTTAGAACCTCTTCTAATCGAAGTGGTGTCGAATGGTTACGTATCGTTCGACAGGGGAAAGAAATCAAGTCCTATACAAGTACCAATGGGAGTTCCTGGAGACTATTGTATAAGGTGAGTTTTTCCAATCTAGAAGATTGTATTTACTTTGGCATGATGGCCTATAGTTTGAATGGTAGTGCAGCGGTAGAAGGAGTGTTTGAACAGGTAACCTATTCCGGAAGTGGTGCGGTAGCGAGTAGAATCCTTGATGATTCAACTTTCATCACAGCTGAAGGATTACAGGCTGTGGAGACGACGGGAGAGACTGGAACAGGAATGATCAGTGTATTTCCGAACCCAGCTTCTGATCGGACGCAGCTGGTGTTGGAAGATTTCCAGGATAAACCCGCCCTATTAATGGTGCGGGATGCCTTCGGAAAACTGGTTAAGCAGATCGATCTGGATTCGGCGATGGGGGCAGTGATATCTTTGGAGGTTCATGATCTGACTCCGGGAATGTATATCATCAGTCTCGTTCAGGATAAGCAGATAAAGGGGAGTAAACGATTGATAGTACAGCCTTAAGTGGCCTACAAAATATAGCTAAAGGGTTCATCGGTTTACGGTGAGCCCTTTTTGGTGAATTAGATGGGAAAGAAAAGAAGTGCTCATTAAAAAATACAGTTGTCTTCTCCTTCAATTAGATTGCTGAAAGTAGCTTGATCCACCAAGGGTTTTGAAAAGTCAACTGATTGATCGATAACCGAGGTTTGCTCTAATTTACTTCCCGACCACGAAAAACCCACGATTTGATTTCGATTTTGGGTAGGAACGTAAAAATTGAATTGTCCTGCTTCTTGGGTCAAAACGGAGAGGCAGAGATTTCGCTCTCCAATCGCATGATTGCTATAAAGGCTTGTTTCATCTAGAACGGATAAAGTTCCAGGAGTGAAGGAGGCTACTTTGAGGATGCCTCCAATTTGCGGCGTTTGTATCCAAACGATTTCAACGGTACCATCTTGGTCTAAATCTGCTATGGCCACCGGGTTTAACCAGCGGTTGGCCCGTCCAATTTCTTCTACTCGAGCATATTCTTGTAGTTGATCATTTATGACTTTGTAAATGGCGATGCCAGCGCCATTATTCATATGGGCTCTGATCGTGACGATCTCCAATACACCATCTAGATCCACATCCGCTAAACGTGGCCGAATATCTTCAAAGACATAAGTATCCTCGAGGGTTAAATCATAGAATTCTCCATCTAACACAATGACTAGTTGCCCCGCCTCTATTTGATCGCCTAAGATGCCATGCCGATAGCGTGTAACCGGTCGGCTGTACTGTGCATAGGTTGAACTATCGGTACTGATGGCAATTTGTTCTTCTGGCATCAATGGATAATCTGATCGAAGTCTTTGCAGAATTTGAGTAGCAGACAAGGAGTCGGGTTCTGCGGGTGGGTTATTCTCTTCTGGAGAGCTTATCTCGTTATCCTCTTTTTGACAGCTGAGGATCAGACCAATCGTCAATGTGAGGAGGACTATGGGATTGCCGAGGTAGGGCGTTGATTTCATGAAGGAACTTACAGTTTGGATTACGAGAAAGTGTCAATGGCATAAATCTAATAATCAAATCGGAATCTGGAAATCTCAAGGGGCAAATTGATTTGATGCCTATTTAACAACAGCTTAGATTTCCCAACAACGCCCACATCAAAATGTGGTACAAGCCCATTGCTAAGAAGAATATCTTTAATAATTAAGCTGAGAAGCATCTGTCGCGCTGAAAAGGTATGTTTGTAGAAGGCGGGTAAGCCTCGGCACGGGCCATTTGATAGACAGGAATAAAGCCTAAACAAATGCTAAAATTCTTCCGAAGGATAAGACGGAAATTGTTAGACCAAGGAAACGTGAAAAAGTATCTGATATATGCCTTTGGTGAAATTATCCTAGTTGTAGTGGGTATCCTCATCGCTTTGCAGGTGAACAATTGGAATGAAGCAAGAAAATCTAATGCGAAAGCAAATCAGTTGTCAGCCGTGTTATATGATGAATTATTGAAGGTAAAGGATTATCACGAGCATTTTTTTGCTCCTGCTTTGGAGGATGAGATAAAGAACACAGCGTTTTTCCTACAGAACTGGGAAACGCTGAGTTTGGATACGCTGAAAAAATTTCGCCATGAACAGCTGAAATTTTCTTTGCTAAAGAATTCAGGTGCAATTACCGGCATTATGGGTTTTCAATATTTCCATGATCCAGAATTTCCCTTTTATAAAACAGCAGTCAATGACGGAACGATATCTATTATCAAGAACAAAGAGTTTGTCAATCGACTGAGTTTGATTTATATCCAAGGAAGCGAGCGGATGGACTTTTTTGAACAGGGGATAGTGGGAATAAGTCAAACCGCCGATCAGCATATTCTGCAAAATTATGATGACCTTTTTGCCGATCCAGGTGAAGCAAATGGGGCACCATGGAACGACGAGGCCGTGCAGTTGGTTTTTGAAGCAATAGGAGAGGACAATAAGCTTAGATATCTGGTAGACCAGAGATTGAGTACTATGAAAACGAAAAAATATGTCCTAACCACCCAAATCATGAAGAATATCGATAAGGCTATCGAGAGTTATGGTCTATCAAATCTATAAATTGAACATTTGATCCAGAAAATCGATACTGAACTAAACTAGTTACCCACCATGACGACTTTGACCAAAAAGAAAATGGGTTTCGAAAATTCAGGCTATTACTTCATCGGAGTCTTGTTACTGGTAATAATGGGATTCTGGCCCTCCTATTTTGCCAAATTTATCGATAGAACGGCTGACTTCACGCTCTATTTCCATTTTCATGCCGTGACGGCTACGCTTTGGTTGGCCCTTTTGATTGTACAACCCATTTTAATCCAAAAGAAGAAGCTGCAGCTGCATCGGTTGCTGGGAAAGACTTCCTACGTATTGATTCCCCTGATCTTCCTATCTGTGATACTTCTGGCGCACCATACCAAATCTGGTATCACGGAGAATTTAGGATTGCGGTTATGGGTGCCCTTCAAGGATTTATTTATTCTGGGTGTTGCCTTCTTTATCGCTATTCGTTATCGACGTGTGGCGCCGCTGCATGCAAGGGGTATGATCGCAGCTGGTCTAGTGCTGATCGAGCCGGCACTGGTTCGTTTTATGAGGAATGTGTTCTTTCCCGATGGGGGCCCAGGGTATTTAGTTACCATTGGGTTGTTATATGCTGTCCTTATCGGACTAATCATTATTGAGCGAAAGCAAAAACAAGGGAGATGGATATTTCCACTAATCCTAGGTTTGTACCTATTTGTGCATTCCGTTCTTCTTTTTCGGATCAAGATTGCTCCCTGGGAGGCCTTTGCTCAATGGTTCGCCTCACTACCTTTGACTTAATTAACTATTTTTTAATAACGTAAGTTGGAAATACCACTTGATCAGCCCATAAATCGTTTGATAATTATTTGCAGTAATTGCTGATTTTGCCTTATATTGCTGCCATACATTCTTAGTGTTAATCTCCAAAATAACGAGCCTAAGTCAGCGGCTATAGCAGTTGACTCTCCTGGCTGGTAATATCCTTTAAGTTTCTCTCCAAAATGTATTTCTAGTCCCTACAGTATTGTAAGGGATAATCGTCTGGTGTTTTGATGGTCTATCAATTACACCTCTAACTGTTATGCGCTTGCATGTCTTAGAAGAAGTTCCTTCTTCTGTTGATAGGGTCTGCCATACACAAAAACTAAAATGAAACATGAAGATCAGATTTTGTTCACACTGGGCGCAATGCTCGAGCCCACTAGCCACTTCCGGCATCTTTCCATTACTCTTTGTTTGTTCGGTCTTACTGACCTCCTGTTTATCTGACCCAAATGAAAATATAGAGGGTGTGCATCCACTGATGGGCAATGGATTTGGAATTGTAAGTTCGACCCTGGTCGTAAAGGATTTAGAAAGCACTAGAGATTATTTTTCAGAGAGCTTAGGTTTTGGCAAGGCCAAACCCGATGAATCTGACCAGGGAATATTTGAAGGAACGACTAAGGCTTCCATAAAATTTGCAGATAACTCCGGACTCGACCTGGTGTCATTGGATGATTCCTTACAGCTGAATAGAAAAGATTCCTTTCTGGCACATTTCTTACAACAACAGGAGGGGGTAAGAATGTATACACTCTCTAGTTCTTCTGTGGAAGGTACACACGATTGGCTCAGTTCAAAAGGGTTTGAGGTGGATTCGGTTCGTGACATACGCATGACTCCTGATACCTTGACCGGTTGGGACGCTGATGCTGGTGGGGCACAACTTCAAATGCTAGCTGTTGGTGGGAATAACCCTGTGGCGAAATTGCCTCATTTTGCGCAAAGAGCCAACCTGCCGTATGATAGAGTCGACACAGATTGGATAACCTACTATAACTATCAGCGAAGTTTTATTAAGCATCCCAATGGAGTAGTGGGAACGGCTGCCATCCAAATTGCAGTAGAGGATTTCAAAGCCAGTCGTAAAGCGCTGCGGAAAATGGGGTTAGTAGAATTGGAAGTGAATAAGGAAGAGCAATTTGCTCGTTATCAAATCAAGCGAAATCAGGAATTGCAGCTCAGAGCGCCTCAATCTCAGGAGGATGAGGTGGCTCGCTTCTTGGCGGAACGTGGAGAAGGAGTCTTTGGGCTCATCTTCGAAGTAGAGGATCTGCAAGCCACCCATGATACCTTGAGTGCAAGACTACCCGAAGCGGCACTTCGCATGGATACTTTGACGGATCGAATTACGGTGCTCAGGGATCATGCCTTTGGATTACAGCTGGAGTTTCAGGAAGAACCCGCTGAGCAAGGCCTGATGGCAGAAAAGCTGAATATCAACTTTGCCGGTAAATTGGACAGCACGGCCATAGCGCATGCAGAAGATCTGTACATAAAATACTGTGCCCTCTGTCATGGAGAAGATCGCGAGGGTTATGCAGCCGATTTTGCGCCTTCTCTCCGGTCTCATTCCCTGCTATCTACGTCCATGACCTCCAACTTCATGCGGTATACCGTCCAGTTTGGGCGAGAGGGCACGGCCATGGCCGGCTACTTGAAAGATCAAGGTGGACCACTGGATTACATAGAAATCGAATTGCTGTTGAAATGGCTGAAGGAGACAGCTGGTGTAGAAAAGCCAATCAAACTTTCCAGAGACCCCATCGCCGGGGATGTAGAATTAGGAGCTACGCTGTATGCTAAACACTGTACCGCCTGTCATGGTGTGGATGGAGAGGGTATCACGGCTCCTGCCTTAGGCAATCCTATGCTATTAGCTACAGCTACCGATGATTTTCTGCGGTATGCTATAGCGGAAGGAAGAGATAGTACACCCATGGTTGCTTTTAAAGATAGTCTAAGTACGGTGGAAATAGAAGCTTTAACTGCTTTCCTAAGAAGTCGGGCCTCGGGCTGGGATGTTCCTAAAAATGACACAATCAGCCTACCTACACCCGACGAGTATGTTTTAAACCCCGACAACGAAGGACCTAATTTTGAACTCCGGGATGGTCGTTTTGTATCAGCCGAACAAGTCAAACAGGCGCTTGAGGATAGCTTGCGTTTTGTATTACTGGACGCTCGGTCCAAGGTGGCCTGGCGGCAGACGCATATCCCCGGTGCGGTGCCGGTGCCTTATTATGAGGAACCCAAGGAGTTTATTCAACATATACCTAATGACAGCACCTTCGTCGTGGCTTATTGCGCATGCCCGCATGCAGCCTCTGGAAGAGTTATTAATACCCTCAACCGATACGGCTATAAGAATACGGCGATTCTAGATGAAGGGATTCTGGTGTGGGCTAAAATGGGATATCCCGTTCGTCATGGGCAATGATGGGTGATTAGTAGCGAGGCTTTCGACTCCAATCGATCCGTGGATTGGGAGAATGAAAAGGCAAAGTCGTAGGAGCGTCTCCTGCGACTCTGCTTAGGCCATATCCAGATTATCTAACTTTTGGAACAACTCAAATTGAGGGTACTTCTGCTTGGCTTCTGCTAGGGTTTTGTAAAAGAGCTGATCTTGTCTCAACTGGTAGAAACATAGAATTCTGTTGTAATAGGTGTCTGCTTTAGAGCCAAAGGCATCGATGGAATATTGGAAATAGTCCAAGGCTTCGGTATAGTAACCCAGATCATAAAAAATGCCTCCAAGTTCATAAGCGAGGTCAAGCCTTTCATTGATATCGAAATACATATCCCAAACACAATCCATGGCCTGAGCCAGTCTTCTACGCTCATTGACAGTTATGGTTCTGGAGGTTTGTTTCAACCTGGGTAGTAGTTTAATGAAAAAGGTGGAGTCGTAGGCGCTTAGCCGGTATAGGGCAAGTAATTCTTTTGTGTTTAACTTGGATAGGTTTGAATAGGTCAATTGTTTGATGCTATTGAAATCATCCGGACCAAAAGTGTTGACGAATTGTTGATAGGCTGCATCCGTTTGAGGATAGGTCTCACTTTCATCGAGGAAGAGTAAGCAGCCTATCTCCAAATGAAAATTTGAAGAGGATGGGAATAGAACCTTCCCGCCTTGTCTACTGCAATAGGCGTTTAAGGCATGGTAGTTAACCCATAAGGAAAAACTGCCGTGTGTGATAATCTCCGGCTCTTGTTTACTCTTGAGGTTATGTAATTCATGAAAGCCTTTGTCCATGGTGAGTAAAACTAAGCCAGCACCGGATAGTTCTTTCAAGTGTTGTAGGCACTTCATAGCCAAGCTGGGGAAGAATAAATAAGTTTCAGAAAGCTGATGCCTATAATCTTCCAAGATGTCATTCAGTAGCGATTCTTCATAGATGGGTAGCTTACTCGCTGATCTAGAATAGGTCAATTTCATATTCTTGATCAATCTCTCCGTAGTCATTCCTTTTGGGTCTTCGCTTGCATTGATGGCTACTGAACAGGATGAGACTTCTTTATCCTGAATAAAGAATAATTCGTTTGGAATGGAATCAAAGAAGTAGTTGGCGATAGCAATTATGGGACTTTTTAAGTCCTTGGAATGGATGGTCTTTTGGGCTTTTCTCAGGAATATTTCTTCACTCACAAAAGCATCGAAGTAAGACAGGTCTAATACTCCTTTTTCGAAATAATATTGTAGCTGTGGGTGATCCTGGAAGAAAGATAAGTTACCCTCGACAATATCACTTAAAACATAACAAAATGGAGGAAGTTGCTCTTCTGTGCAGTTAAGTAGCGACTGTAGCCGTTTTAAGATATGAAAGGCTAATCGACCGTGGCCTGCCCCCAGCTCTAGAATATAAACAACTTCATTGCGCTTCCCTTTAGCCGCTAAGTCTTTTAGAAAAGCAAAGATTAACTCAGCATAAGTTTTCCCGACGCTAGCACTACTCGTCATATGATGAGGCACTATATCATCACTCCAAGCACTAATGCCCTTCTCTTCGTAAAAATCGCGATTGAGTTGCCAGATTATACTTTCTGAAAAGCGGGTAGAGGTTTCTATCTCGAAGTTATTGATCTCCATAATATAAACTCTTTCTCTGTTAGTGAGGAATCATTTTCCAACATGTAAGCTTATACCATTAGAGTCTAGTAGAAACCGACGCATTCAAAATGTTGATCGAAGATACCCGAAATTATCAGAGATTCTCAGCGATAACACTGATTGTACTCATTTAACCGAACGCAATGCCATCGGGTTGACTTTCCTGGAGTAGTAGTTGAGCTGCTCCGTAAAGGATTCTGCTTTTGCCGGCAGCCCGCTCTATGAGACGGCTATAACTATATTTTATAGCACGTAAGGTTAATAGCTAAGCTAAGGTTTAGCTTTTTTATAAATCCACCAACCTGCATAAATCACTAAAAACTGAATGGCTAATCTGATTTCAGGCGCAGGTGAAGGTCCAACTGCCGGATTCTCTTTTGTTAGATCCCAAATATGGATAGGTAAAAAGGCAATCATCAGTAAGAAAAAGCCCAAGGCGCCCCAATGCCGATATTTTGGTAGAAAAAGCAATATGCCGATTGCCGCTTCTACGATCGCGGTTGCAACGTTAGCTAGTCCCTCAGGTATAAAGTCGGGAATCATTGGGGCATAAAAATCTGGGTTGACAATATGCCCGACCGCACTGGCCAACAGCAGTAGCCCGAACAAATAGGAAAGGATATTTTTCAGCATAATTTTGGTTTGCAATTATTGAAGATGTTTAGAGTAGACCTTTGCCTCGGAGAGATTCCGCCAGCACTCGATGATTTTCCCAAAATCGATCCTTGATTTTTTGCATGACCGAACTGAATTCAGGATGACTGTGCAGAGACTTGAGTATTGGATCATTTCCCAATAAAAGGAACCAGTATTGGAAGTCATCGTGATTGGCAAATGTCTTGAGCTGCTCTATGGCAGCTTCCCGTTCTCCCTTTCGAGCATAATCGATTCCTAGCCATAAACTCCGGTAAATGGATGGATCCTTCGCACTAAATTCCTCGAAGGCACGGTAGAAGTTCTGGGCTTCTTCGGGTAGACCTACTTTTTCATAGACCCATCCAATCGTGATGTTTTCATTGGGGTAGACATTCCAGGCCCTAGCTTCACGGATAGCCACAAATTGCTGAAAGTAGAAATAAGCACTATCGTAGTTCTCCTGCAGATAGTACAATTTGGCTACTTCCTGTAGGATATCCAGCCGGGTTGTATCCTTCCGGAATTCTTTGAGTAAGCGTCTTTTGACTTTTTCTACATCCAGATCTTTGGCGTAAAGGATGAGCGCCTTCAGATAATAAGAGAATTCGTTATTCGGATTGTAGTTGATAGATAGGTCAATATAATGGAGTGCCTCATCAATAAAACCCGTTTGCACGAGGGCATGGCTCATACTCACATAGATATAGCTTTGGGCGATGGAGTCCTCGGCGCCTATCTCTAACTGGACACCCCGTAAGGCATACTCCAGGTGCTTGGCCGTGTTAGGGACGAAGCGTGCATAATAGTCAGTTAGCATTTGCACTACGGCTGATGAATTCGGATTATATTCTAGGGCTTTCTCGAGGTGGGGTAAAGCGGAAGGATAGTCTTTGGTGTGTATATAGTAGAAGGACTTTGCCAAGAGGCTTACTGGTGAAGTTGGGTCGTACAATAGAGCCTTATCTGCATAAGTATTAATGCTATCGGTGTATTGTTTATCCACCTGGAAGATATCTAGAAAATAGTAGGAGATGGCCAAATTAGCATAGGCTAGTGAGAACTGTGGATCTTGCTCAATCGCCTGGTTAAACAAGGGCAGGGCTTGTTCTAAGCCTTCCCTGGTACGGGCGTGAAAATGGGGGAGCGCCTGGAGATAAAGATCGTAAGCTTCCAGGTTTTCAGTGGGGATCTTTTCGATCTGCTCCAACTCAGCAGGGGTCACCACAGCTTTGATCGCTGCCGCAATTTTTTTGGCTATTTCATTTTGCAATTCAAACACATTCCCAATCTCACGGCTATACTGTTCCGCCCAAATGTGTTTATCGCTGGCCGCTTCAATTAATTGGATATTCAGTAGGACCTGATCTCCTATCTTTTGGCCACTACCTTCCACAAAATAGCTGACTCTTAGTTCTTCTGCTATCTCGGGGATACTCCGAGCCTGGTATCGATATTTTTCTACAGAGGTACGACTGATTACCCGCAGATCTTCGATTTTCTGTAGGTTATTCAAGGTGGCTTCCATCAAACCGTTGATGAAATACATATTGCTAGAGTCACTGCTCTCATTCAGGAAGGGTAAAACAGCAATAGACTTCTCGATCTCTCCTAAGGGGGAAGTAGAATCTTCCTTGGACCCTAAGGAGCGAGTAAGGAAGATAGCAAGTACGACTAGCACTACTGCGCCAACCACATATTTCCAAGGAAATGATCTTGGGGGATGGGGCTCAGCAACTTCTTCGGTTAACTCTCCCTTTGCCAACTTACCAGGCGGATATCCATAGTGTTCCCGAAAGCACTTGATAAAATAGGAGGTGCTGGCAAAGCCTACTTCGAAGGAAATCTCAGAAACGGTTAGGGAGGTTTCCTGGAGCATCTCTCGACCTTTCTTAAGCCGTATCTGCCGGATAAACTGGCTTGCGGATAAGCCCGTTTGCTTCTTGATTTTCCGGAGCAGGTTGGAACGACTCATATTCATGGCCTGGGCGAGTTCAGAAACGCCGAATTGCTCTTGAGAAAGATGCTCAAGAACAATGGTTTCAGCCTGCTGGATGAAGTCTGCTTCGATCATGGATGGTTTTGACGTGATGTATTAGCAAAAACGTCGGTATGACACGAGGCATGATCAAGGAGAATGTCGCGTTTTGCGTCATAATTTACATCCCTGCGTCATAATTTTTATGCCTTCCTCAAACTTGATGCATTCGTCCGCATAGCTAATAGGCCTTGCATCAAGTCTTACCTGACCTTTGTAGTAGAACAGTTCAAAGCCGTTCTTGATCAAATTCAGAAGCAAAAAAACAAGATTATCAAAGAACTAAAAATTAATTCGATGAAAATGCTACTAAATCTGGCACTGGTACTCCTAATGTTACCTGCTTGCTCTCAATCTGATGTACAATCAAAAAAGGAATCCTCCGTACCCCCCCCCAAGGTAGATATAAATATGGCCGTTATTTCGGGGCAATTAGAAGCCGTCAAACAGCACATTGCCGCTGGTACAGATATCAATAAAAAGGATCCGATGAGCGGCTCCACTCCTTTAATCTCAGCTGGCACCTTTAACCAGCCTGAGATCGCTCAAGCCTTGATCGACGCCGGCGCGGATTTAACCATTAAAAACAACGATGGAGCCACGGCCTTACATGCTGCCGCCTTTTTTGGCCGTGTGGAAGTATGCAAGGTGTTAATTGCCGCAAAATCAGACCAGACGATCCGGAATAATTTTGGCGTCACGCCAAAGGAATCCATCATGGGCCCTTTTGCAGAGATGAAGCCGATCTATGAAATGATGAAGCAGCAACTCAGTCCCTTAGGGCTACAATTGGACATGGCTGAATTGGAAAAGAATCGCCCGCTCATAGTTGGGCTATTGGATTAGAGATACAGCACTAAAAAACATCCTTCGATGACAACAGAAAGAAGATACGACATAGACTGGCTACGTGTGATTGCGATCGGCTTGTTATTGATCTACCACATTGCCATAGTTTTTCAGCCTTGGGCCTTGTTTATTGGTTTTATCAAAAGCGAGCAGTCCTTGGAAAGCCTTTGGGTACCTATGACCATGCTAAATGTATGGCGAATTCCGTTACTCTTTTTTGTGTCGGGTATGGGCGTTTATTTTGCCCTCCGAAAACGGAACTGGCTGCAGTTGATATTGGAACGGGCCAGGCGAATTCTATTGCCCTTTCTATTTGGTATAGTTGCGATTACTCCCTTGCACTTTCTGGTTTTTCAAAAGTACTATAACCTGCCCTTGGGATATATGCCACATGCTGGACATTTATGGTTTCTGGGTAACATCTTCGTCTATGTGCTGTGTTTATCTCCACTTTTTTTCTATCTGAAGAGTAGGACAGAGAGCGGCCTGATGAAAGCCTGGTCATCCCTGATGAGCCACCCTCTTGGACCGCTATCGGTAGCAATCTTCTTTGTCATCGAAGCCCTCCTAGTTCAGCCCCAAATCTTTGAGCAGTATGCCCAGACTTGGCACGGCTTCTACTTGGGACTGCTAGCCTTTCTTTTTGGCTTCCTGTTCGTGTACAGTGGTAGTTCCTTTTGGCAGACGGTTTTAAAGTGGCGCTGGCTATACGTGGTCTTGGCGGCTGCTTTTTACGCTATACGCTTGTCTTTTTTTGAAATGCAGTCCCCTTCCTATTTGATGGCTATTGAATCTCATTGCTGGATATTAGGCGTCTTTGGCTTTGGGTATAAGTATTTGAATAAGCCTAGTCATACGCTGAGTTACTTGAGCCAGGCGGCTTATCCGGTCTATATCTTGCACATGTTTGCGCTGTATTTAGGGGCCTGGTTTATATTGCCACTAGATATCCCACTTCACTTACAATTCATCTGTATTGTAAGTTTTACCGGACTGGTATGTTACGTATTGTATGAATTTGTCATTAGAAGGATTGGAATTTTCAGACCGTTTTTTGGGTTGAAAGGGAAGAGACCGGCAGTGCAAGAAGGCCAATTGTCCAGAACTATCGGATAGTTTCTCTTTAATTTGCATCCTGCCTCAATCATTCAGTTGTTAAATAGGAAAGGATGGAAATAATATCTATTAGGGACAAACCCACCTACAGAGATCGCGCAATCGCCTATCTCCAAAAATGCTGGCCAAGTGTCAGACCCGAAATCTATGATGACTGCATTCGTCATAGTATTGATGCTCGAGATCATTTGCCGCAGTGGTATCTATTGATGAAGGAAGATGAGATCATTGGCTGTGCCGGTCTCATCACCAATGACTTCATCAGTAGGGGAGACCTATACCCTTGGATCTGCGCCGTATTTATCGAAGAATCTCATCGAGGGAATGCCTATGCCAGGCTACTAATGGAAAAGGCCAAAAGTGATACCAAGCGCTTCGGCTACCAATATCTATATCTCTCTACTGAGCACGTCGGCTACTACGAGAAGTATGGCTTCACCTATATCGGACAAGGCTATCATCCTTGGGGCGAAGATTCTAGAATTTATGAGATCAAGGTGTAAACTGAGGAATGACTGTGCTGGCAACAAGGCATGCCCTCTAGTTCGATTCTTGAACGATCACAGCTTCAATAGCCTTTCCCCCAACCAGTAATGTCCGGTGATCATTGGCGTTCAAGCTGACCTTGATTTCATTGCTACCCGGAGGCAAGGATGGAAGGTGTAGCCAATGGCTATACATCCGAGCAATCTTCTTGCCATTGATGTATAAATGAGCGTGGCCTTCTCCCGAGCGATGTGATTGGCTGGCATGTTCAGGAGCAAAGCGAAAGTTATTAACCTGAATATAGATATTCCATCCACTCATGGAATCCTCCAATAGTTTCAGATCTACAATCTCAGGTATAGTGCCTTCCTGAGATACATCAATGGTTCCATGATCCATGGCAGCGTGAGAGCTGAACCCGGAATGACCTAGTTTTCCATGTTCCGCATGAGCAGCTTTTGAGAAATACGCGCCAATGAGCAGCCCTACTAGGATAATGCATCCTTGAAGTATCGTTTTCCAGTTCATGATGCGGCCTTTGTTTGTAGTTTCAGAACTGCTGGTGTAATGGCTAGAATGAGAATAGCAGGAATAAATAATAGAGGGAAGTCGATGGTCCAGTGGCTTGGCGGTAACAGCCCAACTGAGATTTCCACTATGTGAATGAGTCCATGCCCCACCGTAAATAAGGCCAGCCCGATGTGTATAGCTTTACAATTGTGAAGTTGAGCCGCACAATAAAAGGCAGCTAAGCCTGCGATACAATACACGAGACCAATATCATGGACAAAGTGGGTGTTCAATGGCCCCGTATCTTCTAAGCCTGCCGGTAGATTTTGGTACCAGTTTTCAGCAAAAAGGAGCATCCAGAGGCCGTTGCCTACGCTGATGGCTCCCATGAAGTTGTAAAATGATTTTAATAGAATCGGTTTCATTATAAAGGGTATTGCGCTGATTGCTGCTTAGAAAATAGGTTTAAGTCTTTCTTCCAGCCGGGTCCTAGTTAGGTTGATAACTTTGAAGAAGTTAAATAGGATCAAGCAAGCAGGTACAGTCAAGAAAAGGGTACATATGACGAAGGTGATCATACTGCAAAATAAGGCTAAAGATTGAGCGCCGATTTCTCCGATGTATGAGCCTAGGTAATCTTGCTGCTTAATAAAATAGGTATGAACAGATTGTCCGTAATCGGCAAACCGGACCGACGTTTCGTAGATTAACCAAGCAGGATAAAACCATTTCCTGATGGGTGCCCACCACTTGCCCCAGATCGATTTTAGTTCTTTGTTATTGTCTCCCATAACTGAATCTTTTTGCAAAGGTTAGTCTATTGGGAGACTTGTCATTTGATATTAATCAAATTCGGTTTTTGGGATTCCTTATTCTGCTCAAGGTCTCCAGTGTAATGCCGAGGTAGGAAGCAATATGCATCAGTGGTATCCTAGTCGTGATATCAGGCTGCGTATTGATCAGGTGCTCATATCTTTGTTCCGCCTTGTGGAATTGAATGGTATACAATCTTTCGCGTAAGCCTAGCATCGTTTCTGTAATGACTTGACGAATAAAGTGCTCAAAATCATGGTGCTTCCGTGAAAGCTCTTCTAAGCTATCCTTTGAAAACTCCAGGACTACAGAATCTTCCATAAATTCAACATAATGAGGACTGGGCTCCTCAGTGAAAAAGCTAACAATGGAAGCCATAAAACGATGCTCAAAGGCGAACCAGTCGGAAATATCTTTACCGTCTTTTAGGTAATAAGCTCTAACGCAGCCCTGTAGGATGAGATAGGCCTGTTTAGAAAATTGTCCTTCACGAACTACAATCTCACCTTTTTTGAAATGACTCACTTTACATCGGCCGATGAAGTCTTGCTGGCATTCAGTGGACAGTGGCGAATATAAGTTGCCAATTTCCGTCATGATCTCTTCACTATTCATAGGGCCAATATCGGTATCAATTCGCCTTGATCCAACTCCTTTCTCATCCAAAGCAAAGGCTTAGCAACTAGCGATTATCTTTGAAGATCACTTCATTAAGCAGCTGAAGCATGGCCACTAACAAAGAAAAGCACATCATTGACTCCTGGATGCAAAATGCCAAACCATGGATTTCTGCGATTTCTAATGCCGAAATAGAAAGCAGAAAGTTGATCACGAATCAGGCGATCATTGATACTGTACTGAAGCAACGACCGCTGACCGTACTCGATATCGGCTGCGGGGAAGGATGGCTAGCGCGGGCCTTAGGTACCGCCGGCGTTTCCGTTCAGGGCATTGATGTAGTACCGGAACTGGTAGAGCAAGCGGGGCAATTAGGTAGCGGGACGTTCCAGGTATTATCCTACGAGGAATTGGCAATGGAGGCTTTTACAGAGCAATTTGATGTGGCTGTTTGTAATTTCTCGCTATTAGGTGATGAGTCGGTCAATTATGTTTTTCAGTCTATTAGTAAAGTCGTGCATGCTGAGGGCTATTTTATAGTGCAAACCATGCATCCAGTGGCAGCTAGTGCCGCACAGGAATATGAAGATGGATGGAGATCGGGTTCTTGGGCGGGTTTCAGTAAGCAGTTTACTAATCCTCCGCCTTGGTATTTCA